>Ga0233427_10000495_pt1 | contig 50212 bp, 39 predicted proteins | sample SI_118_April2016_5_FD_179885 | JGI IMG/M metagenome (GOLD analysis project Ga0233427, IMG submission 179885) | Seawater microbial communities from Saanich Inlet, British Columbia, Canada - SI_118_April2016_100_MG | ecosystem: Environmental > Aquatic > Marine > Inlet | place: Canada: British...
TGGATGGAAATAATACAACTAATGCTAATTTAACAGGGCCAATAACAAGTGTTGGAAACGCAACTTCAGTGGCTTCACAAACAGGAACAGGAACAAAATTTGTAATGGATACTGCTCCAACTTTGGTTACGCCAGTTTTAGGAGTTGCAACAGCAACAAGCGTGAATGGAACTTCTATTCCTACTTCAAAAACCTTGGTGGTAACTACAGATAAATTAAGTGCTTTATCAGCAACAACATCTTCTGAATTAGCTGGAGTAATTTCAGACGAAACAGGAACAGGTTCAGCTGTTTTTGCAACTTCACCAACTTTGGTAACTCCAGCTTTAGGAACTCCATCGGCACTTGTTGGAACAAATATTACGGGAACCGCTTCAGGTCTAACGGCAGGAAATGTAACTACCAATGCAAATTTAACAGGAGAAGTAACAAGTACAGGTAATGCAGCCACCTTGACTAATTCAGCCGTTATAGGTAAAGTATTGACAGGGTATACAGCAGCAGCAGGTACTATTGCAGCGACAGATAATATACTTGAGGCAATACAAAAACTGGATGGAAATAATACAACTAATGCTAATTTAACAGGGCCAATAACAAGTGTTGGAAACGCAACTTCAGTGGCTTCACAAACAGGAACAGGAACAAAATTTGTAATGGATACTGCTCCAACTTTGGTAACTCCAGTTTTAGGAGTAGCAACAGCAACGACTGTGAATAAATTAACACTTACCACACCTGCAACTTCTGCAACCTTGACATTGGCACAAGGTAGTACTTTAGCAACTGTGGGTGCCTTTTCGCAAACATTAACAGCAACTGGTAATACAAATGTTACTTTGCCTACTGCAGGAACACTAGCTACATTAGCAGGAACTGAAACATTAACCAATAAGACGATAACTGCTCCAATTATTTCAACAATAAGTAATACTGGAACTTTAACCTTGCCAACTGCAACAGGTACTATTGCACTTACTAGTGATATTACTACAGCAGTAGGGTCCTATGTCAATTTAACAACAAATCAAACTATTGCAGGAGCGAAAACATTTAGTTCTGACATTAGTGTTAATGGAGTAAAAATAGGAAGAGGAACTGGTGATCATAGCGAAAATACAGTGGTTGGGTCGGGTGCATTAGGTACAGGTACCGGCCAAAGAAATACAGCTTTAGGAAGATTGGCCTTAGGTTCTTATTCAGGAAGTTCTTATGATAATAATACGGCTGTTGGATATAATAATTCTAGTAGTGTCTCGACTGGACAACAAAACACCTCTATTGGAGCTGAAGCAATGATGAACCTTACTAGCGGAAGTGCAAATACTGCCATTGGTGCGCAATCTCTTCTTAATACTACAGGTAGTAATAATACTTCTTTAGGTTATGCTGCTGGACAAATTATAACATCAGGAAATAATAATACATTTTTAGGAAAAAGCTCCAATGGCTCTTCTGCAACTTTAAGCAATTCTTCAGCAATTGGTTATGGAGCAACAGTAGCAGCAAGCAATACCATCCAATTAGGAAACACAAGTATTACCAACGTGAAAACAAGTGGTACTATTACCGCAGGTGCTATTACTATACCCAATACAGATGGTACTGCAAACCAGGTTTTAAAAACGGATGGCTCAGGAACATTAGCATGGAGTACGCCGGCTTCAAGCGTTAGAGAAGTAGCCGATGAAGAGACTGCAACAAGTAGCCAAACCAGCTTTACATTAACGCAAACGCCTTCTGCAAACAGTAAGGTTAAAATGTATATCAATGGGATAAGAATTAGCAATACTGCGTATAGCGTAAGTGGAACTACTTTAACATATATTCCGGCAAATAATGGAAGTTATGCCTTAACAGCAAGTGACAGAGTTCAGTTTGATTTTTATTATTAATATTTTTTAGGGAACTAATTAACGTTGATAGGTAAGAATTAATATTTAAAAAATACGTATCAATTTTTACTAAAAGTATTTTTTTATTTAAATAAAATTTTTATTTTTAAGCTAAAAAGTTTTAAAAAACGTACTGATTTATGAGTCTATTTTCATTCAATATTAAAAAAGCAATACTTTTCCTAAGTCTTTTTGCAATTAATGCGGCTACTCAAGCACAAAATGCGCTTTTGTTCAATGGTTCTAACAGTTATGTTGAAATTCCTTATGCTGCAACAAATAATCCGGCACAATTTACGGTAGAATTTTGGGCTCGAGTAGATGGAGGGTCAGGTACTTTCAGGGCGCCATTAAGTTCTCGACAAGGAGGACCTCCATATAATGGGTACAACTTTTATGCGAATACTGGAAATACTTGGAATTTTACTGGCGGTAGTGGTGTATGGGAAGGTTTGTCAGGACCAGCTGTTGTTATTGGCCAATGGACCCACTTGGCAGCAACGTATGATGGAACTACTTATCGCTTTTATGTTGATGGTGTTTTGGTGAATACTCTTGTAGCTGGTTTTTCTGTGAATACATCAAGACCTATGAGAATTGGGGCGGGGACTACTGAAATTAGCACACCTAATTATTACTTTCCCGGAGCTGTAGATGAAGTTAAAATTTGGAATTATGCTCGTTCTGCAAGTCAAATCAATGATAATAAAAATGTTAATTTATCTTTGCCGCAATCAGGGCTTATGTCTTACTATCAATTTGAGGATGGTTTAGCAACTAGTAAAACAGGAATTAATAATGGAACTTTGATAAATGCCCCTACTTCAGTAACTGGTGTAAGTTTTACAATTGCCCCAACCATTACGAATTTTAATAATATAACAAAAACATACTTTGATGCTTCCTATACTATAGCAGCACCAACAAGTAACAGTTCTGGTGCATTTACGTATACAAGTAATAATTCAGCGGTAGCTACAGTTAGTGGGACAACTGTTACAATTTTAGGTGCCGGTACCGCTACAATTACCGCAGCTCAAGCAGGGGATGCTACCTATTATAGTAGTAGTGTTACATATACATTAACAGTGAATAGTGTCTCAATTGTAACTAAAAATGGTGAATTTTCTACGACTAACTTTAATTATGTAAATAAAAATGGTGCGTTGTCGACAAGCAATTCAGTGACTATTTATGGACAAGCTGTATCGACAAAATCAAATGATGGATTATCGGCCGCATCAGCAGGAGTGAGTGCATTGCAAATAAAAACTGATTTCCCAAGTGCAGTAGATGGATTGTATTGGATAGCCAATTCAAATATAAATAGCGGAACGCCTTTTCAGATCTATGCAGATATGACTACCGATGGTGGTGGTTGGACCTTGATTATGAAAAATTCTAATAATGCTGGCTGGAATTATACGAATGCGATATCATTAAATACAACGATTCCATATTCTAATACTGCAGATGTTATAAGTACTTCCACTGTAAATTATTCTATTATTGGATGGGCAGATTACATCAAGAAAAGTGAAAGTGGTTTTCAATATATGATTGATGCAACATCTAGAAGAAGTTATGGAGGTATTTGGACAGCCAATGGGAATTATAGTTTTGTGAAAACAGATAATTCTCAAACAAATATTACGCTTGACACAAAATTTGGAACTTGGAATTATGTGAATGATGATGGAATAAGTGAAAGAATGCCATGGTATCAAAACGACTGTGGAGCAATAACTACAGATAATGGAGGTGGTCACTGGTGGGGAACATTGATTTCTAGATGTGGCTGGAATCCAACTCCATGGATATCTGATGCAGGTGGTGGAATAGCCAATCGAGACCCTGGAATTATTTGGTATTGGGTTCGTTAATACCGTTTAATAGTTTTTTTGTTAAGGAAGATGCTCTTTTAGATTAATAATAACCAGACTTGCTATTTAAGTATATTCCTTTTCTTAAGTTCAGATCTTATTTCAGGAAGCATTTCTTTTGCGGCAATAATACCCAGTTTATATATTTTTTCATTGTCTTTACCACCCATTAACGAAAGGCCTTTTAAGTTAGGAGCAATTACAATATTAGCCAATGAGATTGTTTCTGTGTTAGCATGATATGATGCAACAGCAGATGCTCGCAACACCACATCTTTTCGGTTTTTTAATACCACCGTAGTATCGAACTCCATAATCCTAACTGCAATTATATATTTTGGATGATACTCTTTGGCAAAATTAACAGGAACCCCATTAATAACACCTCCGTCGACAAAAGTTGTACCGTACATTTTTACAGGTTCAAAAATCCCAGGGATTGCACAAGATGCATTAACCGATGCTGATATTGGTCCGGCTTTTAAAGCTACAGACTTTCCCTTCTCAATATCTGTTGTAACAGCAACAAAAGGTATTTGTGTATCCTCAATCTGACTAGTACGAAGCTGATTAGTCATATAACGTTGTAATTTCTTTCCCGAAACAAAGCCTAGGCTCGACCGAAATAAAGAAAAATCAAAAACATCTTTGGCTTTTGTTGATTTTATCAATGGTATTAGAGCGTCAATATTAGGATTGTCGGCATATAATGCACCCACCATGCTTCCCGCACTTGTGCCAACAATCAGGTCAATAGGAATTCCGGCATCTTCAAGTACTTTTATGACACCTGCATGTGCCATTCCATGAAATGCACCACCTCCAAGAACAAGAGCAACATTAGGTCTCTCCTTAAGTACTCGCGCAGGGGGTTGTAATAAAGGACTGTCAATGACCATGAATTTTTTTGAACATGAATATCCGGCAAATAGCATCAATATACTAAGTGAAACAAGCTGAAACTGTTTTTTCATAATTGTAGGTATTAATAAGATACACAAACTTAATCTTATTTGGTTTAATTATTCAAGCCTCAGGGACTTAAATAATAATAGCTAATAGTAAAATCCATTTAATAGCCCTTTGGTTCTTCCTTGTGGTCGTTTATTTTAAGTGGAGATATCGGTTTTTTGCTATGAAATTGAATTTAACCTTTTGTGTATTCTTCTTGTTTTGTGTTTTCCAAAGTACGTTTTAATAAAGTGGTATAAATAGGTTCATTACCCAGTAATGCGGTACATACTGATGCGATAACTGTGGTAACTATCAAAGGTAAAATTAATTCATAGTTTGATGTCATTTCTATAGCAAGCACTAATCCTGTTAGGGGTGCTCTAACGGTTGCTGAAAAAATACCAGCCATTCCTGCGATGGCATATACACCTGGGTGAGAAATTAAATCGGGAAAATAGTGTTGCATACTAGTTCCAAAAAACATCCCGAAAATAACTCCAAGGGTAAGCATAGGTAAGAAAATTCCTCCTGGTGCACCTGTGCTATAGCTAAAAATTGACAATAATAATCTTGCAATAAATAAAAACAATAAAAAAGATAATGTAAAAGAATGACCAACTCCTTTGGTAATTATATCGTATCCCCCTCCTATTAAATTGGGAAAAAACATGCCAATTACTGCAATGATTAATCCTACAGTAATTCCCGTATAAATTATTGGTATTTTAAAAGAAAATTTAAATAAATCCAACGATATAACAAGTAACTTATTATAGGCATAGCCTATAATACTACATAATAAACCCAGAATTATAAATATCCATAGTCCAAATATGTTTGGACTTGGAAAAATCATTATTTCTAGAACCGGTTTAGAATTGACTAAAACTCTAACAATAAAATCTGCTGTTCCGGCACCAATCATAATAGCTGCAACTGAATAAAAATTAAATTTAAACTGTCCATGCATTTCTTCAATTACAAAAATAATTCCTGCAAAAGGTGCGTTAAAAGCACTAGCAAGTCCTGCAGCAGCTCCAGTAGAAATCAATGAATTGCTTTCAATTTCCGATTTCCCCAAAGTGTCCTTTACCATTTTACCAATATTTGCTCCCAATTGAATAGTCGGTCCTTCTCGCCCTAACAGTAAACCACTCCCCAAGGAAAATAATGAAGCAATAAATTTTATGGGTAATACTTTTTTCCAACGCATAGGTCTTAGTCCATCTAACGCGCCCTCTATTTCTTGAACTCCACTACCTGATGCCTCAGGTGCAAATTTCCGAACTAAATATAATGCGATGCTTATTCCTGTAATTGCAAATAAAATAGGCCATAGCCAACTCATAAAACCTGAGTTTCCTGCATTTTCATATAAGTTAACTCTGAAAATTTCAATATAACTTAGTATAATTCTAAAAATGGCACCAACCAGTCCTACAATAATTCCAATTAATAGCGCATAAAATAATAGCTTGAAATTTTTATTGTACTCCTCTTTAAATCGCTGGTATTTCTTATAAGATTTATTAAACTTCATTATAATTCGTTTAAGTTTATTGTTCTAGTATATTAGTTGGGATGAAAATTTGATTCTTTGAATTATCATTCCAATTCCCATAATTAAAAAAAAATAAACCCATTGTTTTTCTTTCATTGTTCTTGCAGGTAAACTTGTTGTATAAGATTAGTTGCGTGTTTCAAGCACCTAATTTAGCAAACAAATACGAACAAGAGAAAAATCTGAAGGAATTTTCTAAATGAACACTTACCAAAGTAATTAATTATAAACATTTTTAACTGTGTGTGTTTCTCTCGTTAATGTTTTAAAGGTCTTTTTTTTATCATACCTCCTTTTATATCCTTTATGCTATTCATTACAATAAAAGCATTTGGCTCAATTTTTTCGATTTCTGTATTTAATTTGTTTAACTCTAAACGGGTAATCACAGTGTAGATAATATCTATTTCTTTTGTAACACCATTTTTGTCATAACCGCCCTGACCTTTATAAATCGTCACACCACGTCCTAATTTATCAATTATCATTTCTTTTATACGGCTACTCTGTGAAGAAATAATGGTTACACCTATATATTCTTCGATACCCTCAATTATGAAATCCAATGTTTTAGAAGCAGCGATATAGGTTATCATTGAGTAGAGTGCTATTTCAATAGAAAGTAAATAGGCTGCGAAAGAAAAAATAACAATATTAATCAGGATTATAATATCGCCAATTGTTGTAGAAAATTTTCGACTCAAGAAAATTGCAAGAATTTCAGTTCCGTCAATTACCGCACCACCTCTAATCGAAAGTCCTATTCCCGCTCCAAGAAAAAAACCACCAAAAATTGCGACCAGTAAATCATCATCTGTAACATTTGGAAAAGGAACAATTGCTACACAAAGTGCAAGTCCAATAATTGCTAGCGCTGTTTTTATAGCAAAGCGTTTCCCCATAATTTTATACCCAAGAAATACAAAAGGAATGTTGATACCAACTATAAGAAGGTAAAGAGGGATTTCTGTAATTGCAGCTAAAAGCAATGAAATCCCTGTAGCTCCCCCATCAATAAAATCGTTTGTTAACAGAAAGCCTTTAAAACCAAACGAAGCAGAAAAAATTCCAATTATTATAAGTGTTAAATTCTTGAAATTACGTTTTAGGGAAATAACAAATTGTTGGTATTCTTTTGCAAGTATATATTCAGTGAGCTTTTCTTTTGGGTATTTTTTTTTATCCTTGAACTTAAGACTTGTACGAATGATAATATTTGCTAAAAATGGCTTCATCTTATTTTTTTTTAATTAATAGGTAGCTCCAATACACGCAAAAGTTAAATCTACAACATCACAATTTTTAAAACATCGTTCTCCATATTGATCTGTTAATTTATCTTCAACAGCACCAACAGCGTAAGTTGATGTAGGTTTTACGGCATCGATAGCGCTTTCTGTGCCCAAATAAATACGGCCAATTGTAGTTGGGTCAATTTTATTATTTTCAACTAAACGCAGTAAAGCATTTGCAGCTAAGGAAGCAGTATCTTCATTTACATCAGTTAAAGACATAGCATGTAAACCCAGTTCTTTTTCTAGTTTTGCAGGAGTTATATTCCTTGCTTTAGCCAATTCATCAATTCTTAAAGCAATTGGAGGAATATAGTAGTCAATTGCATCGATCCCAATTTTCATTTTCATCTCAAGTAATTATACTTTTATTAAACAATAAATAATAAACAAATTTATTGGAATGAAATTATATTACAAGATATTTAAAAGGCTTTTTTTAAATAGTTATATCATAAAATCATTAAAACTGTGATACAAAATAATTTTTTAGCTTATTTTTGCGAATGCAAAACAACGTCCTCATTCTAGATTTTGGCTCCCAGTATACACAGCTTATCGCAAGACGCGTAAGAGAGTTAAATATTTACTGCGAAATTCATCCTTACAACAAAATCCCAAACAACCTAGATAGTTTTAAAGCTGTCATTTTATCGGGAAGTCCTTTTTCTGTTCGTGCTGTAGATGCCCCACATCCAGATCTATCACAAATTAAAACACATAAACCTTTGTTAGGAGTTTGTTATGGTGCACAATACTTAGCACATTTTAATGGCGGAAGTGTTGTGCCTTCCAATATTAGAGAATACGGTCGTGCGAACCTTTCAGAGCTCTCAGAAAATGAAACGTTATTTGAAGGCGTAGAAAAAGACAGTCAAGTTTGGATGAGTCATAGTGATACCATTGCAAAACTTCCAGATAATGCCGTTCGTATAGCAAGTACTAAAGACGTAGTTAATGCAGCTTATCGTATGGAGGGTGAAAATACCTATGCAATTCAGTTTCATCCAGAAGTATATCATACCACCTTCGGAAAAAATATATTGGAAAACTTTTTAGTAAAAATTGCCAAGGTAGCACAGACTTGGACGCCTGCTGCATTTGTAGATACCACAGTTTCAGTATTAAAAGAAAAATTAGGAAACGATAAAGTAGTACTAGGTCTAAGCGGTGGCGTAGACTCTACCGTAGCAGCTGTTTTATTACACAAAGCGATTGGAAAAAATCTATATTGCATATTTGTAAATAATGGATTGCTTCGTAAAAACGAATTCCAAAATGTATTGGATCAATACGAGCATATGGGATTAAACGTAAAAGGAGTAGATTCATCGGAACGTTTTTTAGATGCTTTAAAAGGAATTAGTGACCCTGAGTTAAAACGCAAAGCTATTGGTCGAGTTTTTATTGAAGTGTTTGATGATGAATCAAATTTAATAGAAGATGTTCATTGGTTGGCACAAGGAACTATTTATCCAGATGTTATCGAAAGTGTTTCGGCAACTGGAGGGCCTTCAGCTACTATTAAATCACATCATAACGTAGGTGGACTGCCTGACTTTATGAAATTAAAAGTAGTAGAGCCATTGCGAATGATTTTTAAAGATGAGGTGCGAAGAGTTGGAGCTCAAATGGGAATTGATGCTAACTTATTAGGAAGACACCCTTTTCCAGGGCCTGGATTGGGAATTCGTATTTTAGGAGATGTCACTGCTGAAAAAGTACGTATATTACAAGAGGTAGATGCTATCTTTATTGATGCCCTAAAACAATGGGATTTGTACGATAAAGTATGGCAAGCCGGAGCGATGTTGTTGCCAGTTAATAGTGTTGGAGTTATGGGTGATGAACGTACTTACGAAAAAGTAGTGGCGTTACGTGCAGTAGAATCTACCGATGGAATGACAGCTGATTGGGTGGATTTACCATATAAATTCTTACAAGAAACATCTAATCATATAATAAATAGAGTAAAAGGCGTTAATAGAGTAGTATATGATATTAGCTCTAAGCCACCTGCAACTATTGAATGGGAATAAACCAACCTAAAAGGGAATCATTTTTGATTCATCTTATGTATTCCAAAACCATTGACTAATGAAGAAGTTATTTTTAGTTCTATTTTTTCTCTTATTTGCGAGCAACCTATTTGCTCAAAACAACTACCAAAGCCATATTGTAGAAAAAGGAGAAACGGTTTTTAGCATCTCTAAAAAATATAATGTTTCAGAAGAAACGATCTATCAGTTAAATCCAGATGTGAAACATGTTATAAAAACGGGCGTTATTTTAATTATACCAATTAATGGCAAAGAAGTAACTGTTTCTATAAAAAAATATCGTGTTAAAAGGAGAGAAACCATAAAAAGCATTGCTTCAAAACATCATATTTCTGAAGATCTGTTAAAGAAATACAATAATGATTTATACGCTAGAGAAGTTGGAAAGGGAGAACGAATTGATATTCCTGTTTTTAATGCTACGGTTTTAAATAATACAACTGCTGAGGAAACTTTAATAGCTAATGATAGCCTTAAAAAATACACGGTACTTCCTAAAGAAACTAAGTATGGTATTGCAAGAAAGTTTGGTATTACAATAACTGAACTAGAATTATTAAACCCAATGATGGGTGAAAGTCTTACTATTGGAGAAGAAATCATGGTTCCTAAAAAAATGATTTCAACCGATGCGACCCTTATTGAAGATGAATATGAATTCTATGAAGTATTACCAAAAGAAGGATTCTTTAGGTTAAATGTAAAGTTGGGTCTTACGCAAGAAGAGATTATTACTTTAAATCCATATGCTTTTGAAGGTCTAAAAGAAGGGATGATTTTAAAAATTCCTAAAATAAATAATACACTAGATGGTCAAAAGGTTGAAGCTATCAATTTAGTTGATTATATCGTAAATACTAGTAAAAAAAAATTAGCAGTAATGCTTCCTTTTAAATTAGACCGCATTGATTTAGATTCCTTAAACGTCAACACCAATTTATTAAAATCTGACGGTACTTTAAGAGCAGCTATTGATTTTTATAGTGGAGTGTTAATGGCAGCAGAATTTGCAAAAGACAAAGGGATTTCTACGGAGATTACTATATACGATACTGAAGGTAAAGTTTCAAAAGTAGGGCAAATTATGAGTTTAAATAACTTTAATGAGATCGATGCTGTAATTGGACCCTTATTAAGTAAAAACATAGAGAAAGCCGCATCATCATTGCAATCTGAAAATATTCCTGTTTTTTCACCATTAAGTAAAGTTAAACTAAAAGAATATCCTAATTTATATCAAACCATACCATCCAACGAATTGATGGAAACTGCAATGTTGGATTTTATTATAAAACGATTAGATTCTATTAATGTAATTGTAATTACTGGAAAAGAGTGGACTCAACGAAAAGGTGCTATTATGGCAGCTATACCAACTGCAAAAACCATAGTTCCTGAGCAAGGAAATTATTTATATATTGAAGATATACAGATGCAATTGGATACGGTTAAAGAAAATTGGGTGATTTTAGATTCAGATAATCCTATTTTGGTAAGTAATGTGGTAGGGCTTTTAAATGGATTTCCTGAGGCTATATTAGACGAAGATGATGTTGAGGTTGGAAAAAATAAAATACGTCTTTTTGCTGTTAATAAATCAAGAGCTTTTGATTATAATGATGTCTCTAATATGCATTTAGCAAATTTAAACTTCACATACCCGTCATCAAATAAGCATTACGAATATGATTTAATGATACCATTTTTGGTGACTTATAAAAACAAATATGGAGTAATGCCTAATCATTATGCGATTAGAGGTTTTGATGTTACTTACGATGTATTATTAAGATTAGCTAATGCAGAAACTCTTGAGGAATCATCTATTAGTAATATTAAAACAGAATATGTTGAAAACAAATTTCAATATTTTAATACGCCAAATTCAGGATATAAAAACCAAGCCTTTTATATCATAAAATACAACAATGAATTAAAATTGGAAATAGTCGAATAAATTTTTCTGAAAGTATTTTATGAAATGCCGATTAACGTTTAATAAATTAACAGAAAATCTAAGATCAGGTATGCTATCTTCCTATGTATCTGCTATTTTTTTGGAATGAAAATAATTTCAATAATTTTAGTGCTATGGGTTTATTTTTTTTACCTTCTATGGGAGAAGAAAAGATTGAATGGACTGAAGGTTACAATTTACAATGGACAGATTTTAAAGCAAAAACTGCTGTGAGATATGGTTTTGTTGCAAGTACGAGTTCAGGTATTGCTTATTCTTATTCATATAGAGAAGTAAATGGTGATAAAAAGATTAAGGTTAATGTGGTTTGTAATTTTTATCCCCAAAAATCGTGGTATAGTAAAAACGATGCCACTGATTATATTTTAAAACACGAACAAACCCATTTTGATATTTCAGAATTGTATAAACGCATCTATAAAGAACGCATAAATAAAACCCACTTTTCAGATAATATAAAAGAAGAATTGGAAGCTTTATTTTACCAAACAGAAGACGAATGTGTTGCTATGCAGCATAAATTTGATACCGAATCAGATCATTCAAAAAACAAAAAAAAGAATTAGAATGGGAAACTTATGTAGCTCAACAATTAGTAGCTTATGAACGTTGGAAATAATTTTGACCCCAATCATTTAATTGAATTGGCAAATTATAAAATGCCCTTTGGTAAATACAAAGGCTATTATTTGGTGAAAATTCCGGAGTATTATTATACCTGGTATAAACAAAAAGGATTTCCAGACGGTAAATTAGGAAGAATGATGATGGAAATGGATGAAATTAAAATAAATGGGCTGGAAGCTTTAATCTTAAAACTCATTCGTAAATAGAGTAATATGATACTTCATTCTTACTTTTATTAAAATTCTTCAAATTTAGATTTGTTTCTTCTAATTTATCTGCTTGCTTCGGCAATAAACCCTTATATTTGCATCCCGTATAATAAGGACAAATGAACACTACAAAGTACATATTCGTTACGGGCGGAGTTTCCTCTTCTTTAGGAAAAGGAATTATCGGAGCATCTTTAGCTAAATTACTACAAGCTAGAGGATATAGAGTAACCATTCAAAAATTAGATCCCTACATAAATGTGGATCCAGGAACATTAAACCCATACGAACATGGAGAATGTTATGTTACCGATGATGGTGCAGAAACAGATTTGGATTTAGGCCACTACGAGCGTTTTTTAAACGTGCCTACTTCACAAGCTAATAATGTTACTACAGGTCGTATTTACCAAAGTGTTATTCAAAAAGAACGCAGAGGTGAATTTCTTGGAAAAACAGTACAAGTAGTCCCGCATATTACCAATGAAATTAAGTACAGAATACAACTTCTAGGAAATACTGGAGACTTTGATATTGTTATTACGGAGATAGGAGGTACCGTTGGTGATATTGAATCTTTACCATATATTGAAGCGGTACGTCAATTAAAATGGGAGTTAGGAGATAACAATGCTATAGTTATTCATTTAACATTAATTCCATTTTTAAAAGCTGCAGGTGAATTAAAAACCAAACCTACACAGCATTCTGTAAAGACCTTGATGGAAAGTGGTATCAATGCAGATATTTTGGTTTGTAGAACGGAATACCATTTGTCAAACGATATTAAACGTAAACTAGCTTTGTTTTGTAATGTACATCAAGAAGCTGTAATAGAGTCTATAGATGCATCCACTATTTATGATGTACCTAATTTAATGTTTGAAGAAGGACTAGATACCATCACCTTAAAAAAGTTAAATTTAAGTGACCATGGAACTCCAGATTTAGCGCATTGGAATAGTTTTTTGAAAAAACATAAAAACCCTAAGAGTGAAGTTAAAATTGGCCTAATAGGAAAGTATGTAGAGTTACAAGACTCATATAAATCTATACTGGAGTCTTTTATTCATGCCGGTGCAGAAAATGAAGTAAAGGTAAAAGTAGTTTCTGTTCATTCGGAGCATTTAGATGAGACCAATGTTGCAGAGAAATTTAAAGGACTGCACGGTATCTTGGTAGCACCTGGTTTTGGTGAAAGAGGTATTGAAGGTAAGATAGCTGCAGTAAAATATGCTAGAGAACAAAAAATTCCTTATTTAGGAATTTGTTTGGGTATGCAAATGGCAGTGATAGAATATTCAAGAAATGTACTTGGCTTAGAAGGAGCTAATTCAACCGAAATGAATAAAGACACTCCATGTCCAGTTATTGGTTTAATGGATGAACAAAAACACATTACTGATAAAGGAGGCACCATGCGTTTGGGAGCTTGGAAATGTGATTTAGTTGCAGATAGTATCGTAGGTAATACCTATAATACTAAAACAATTGAAGAACGTCATAGACATCGTTATGAATATAATAATGAATACCGAAAACAATTAGAAGCTGCTGGACTTAAAACAACGGGTATAAATCTTGAAACTGGATTGGTAGAAATTATTGAAATAGAAAACCATCCTTGGTTTGTTGGAGTGCAATTTCACCCAGAATATAAAAGTACGGTTGTAAGTCCACATCCATTGTTTGTGTCATTTGTAAAAGCTGCCAACGAGCATTTAAAAAATAATTAATGCGACAATTTGTCGATATTAAAAAAAAGATAGGATATTTGAAAAATGATATTCTGAAAAAAATTGAATCTATTTAACAGAATCAATTCAAGAAAAATAATTAATTAAGTTCCCTAAACACTATTTAGGATTGTACTATGGAAGAAAAGAAATTTGATATAAATACTGTTGTAGGTTTTTTATTAATTGGTGGTATTCTGCTTTATATGCTTTGGCAAAACGCACCAACTCCTGAAGAATTAGAGGCTCAACAAGCTGAAAAGGAAAAAATTGAACAACTAGAAAACGACAATAAAACTACTGATCTTGTCAGTCAAAAAGATATTTCATTAGAAAATGCAATAACAGAATTAGCTTTTGCAAATTCTGAAGATTCTCTTGGATTGTCAAAACTTCAAAATAGATTGGGATCTTTTGCTTATTCTGGAACACTTCCTTCAGCAACTGAAGCAACTACTGTAATTGAAAATGAAGTTTTAAAGTTAACAATAAGTAATAAAGGTGGATATATTGTTGAAGCAAAATTAAAAGAACTAACCATCTATAATGGAACTCCAGTTTATTTAATTAAAGACGGTAACTCTTCTTTAAACCTTCAATTTTCAGCAGAAAATAGGTTATTGAACTCTCAAGATTTATATTTTGAACCATCAATTTCAAGTAATGGAGCGAATAAAGTGCTTTCTATGAAGTTAAAAACTTCAGAAACTAATTTTATTGAATACCGTTATGAGTTAATACCTGATAATTATATGTTAGGATTTAGTATTAAAACTCAAGGTTTAGAAAACGTGATCAATACTTCTCAACCTATTTATTTAGATTGGAATTTTATTGGGTATCGTCAAGCTAAAAGTATTTCTTACGAAAATAGATACACTCGTCTAACTTATGAATATGCAAATAAAGAAAAACACAGTAAATTATCTGCAGCTTCAGATGATGAGGAATTAGTAAAAGGCCTGACTTGGATGAACTTTCGTCAACATTTTTTTAGTTCTATGCTGTTAACCGATACTGCTTTTAAAGAGGTTGCATTGAGTTCTATCGACTTAGTCAAAGACGAAGAGGTAGACACATTATATACTAAGATGTATGGAGCAAAAATGCTTTTAGAACCAAAATCGGGTAATCTATCTTATGATATGAATATGTATTATGGGCCTACAGAATATAAAATATTTAAGACTTATGATAGAAATTTAGATGAAGCCATGCCATTAGGATGGGGTATTTTTGGGTTTTTAAATAAGTATTTAATCATTCCATTATTTGCTTTTTTAAGTGATTTCTTACCTGCTGGTATTGCAATTATTATGCTAACTATTTTAATAAAATTAGCATTATCACCAGTTCAATATAAACAGTATTTGTCTCAAGCAAAATTAAAGGTATTGAAGCCAGAATTGGATGAGATAAAAGTAAAGTTTAAGGGCAATAAAATGAAGATTCAACAAGAAACGATGAAACTTCAAACGGTAGCTGGCGCGAGTCCATTAAAAGGTTGTTTGCCTGCATTATTGCAAATACCTGTATTCTATGCCTTATTTACATTTTTTCCTTCTGCATTCGATTTACGTCAAAAAAGTTTCCTTTGGGCTCATGACCTTGCAAGTTTTGATGTAATAGCAGAATTACCATTTTACATTCCATTTTATGGTGATCACGTTAGTTTGTTTCCGATATTAGCATCGATCGCAATATTTATTTATATGATGATGACTACTGGTCAAACCATGCAACAACAAGAAGGAATGCCTAATATGAAATTTATTATGTATTTGTCACCTCTAATGATGTTGGTGTTCTTTAATAATTATGCATCAGGTCTTTCCTTATATTACTTTGTTTCAAACCTAATTACGATTGGAATTATGTTAGTTATCAAGAATTATATAATTGACGATGATAAAATTCATGCAAAAATTCAGGAGAATAAAAAGAAACCTAAAAAACAGAATAAATTTCAGAAGAAAATGGCTGAAATGATGGAACAAGCGGAGGAGCAAAAAAAGAAAGGAAAAAAATAAATTTTAAAAAAATAAAGTAATTTTAATAGTTGTAAGTTTTAATCGCTACTAATAAAAAACACAAAGATGAAAATAAGTGTTTTAGTTACTTTTATTTTGTTATTTACAACAGCAGTAGTTTTTTCTCAAAATGAAATTAATCAATTAGATGGTCAAGGAAAACGTCATGGAATTTGGAAAAAGAATTTTAATAATTCTGAACAAATTAGGTATGAAGGTGTTTTTAATCATGGAAAAGAAATAGAAGTCTTTAAGTTTTATTGTGAAGATTGTGGAGTAATCCCCATAATGACAAAATCATTTAATAAAAATGATGCCATTTCAGAAGTGAAGTACTTTTCTAAAAAAGGAACACTTATTAGTGAGGGGTCTATAAAAGATAAATTAAGGATTGGGACCTGGATTTACTATCACACTGGCACCAATAATATAATGACAAAAGAGAATTATAATAATGGATTACTGGATGGTAAAAAACTTACTTATTACAAAACCAATGTCTTGGCAGAAGAAATAAATTATCAAAAAGGTATTAAAGAAGGTTCTAATAATTATTATTCACCCGCTGGGAAACTGTTGAAAAATTTATATTATGTAAATGACCAACTTCATGGTAATGCTATCTATTGCGACGCGATGGGAAATATTATATTAAAAGGTGCTTACAAAAACGGTAAAAAAAATGGTCTCTGGAAAACTTATGGAAATGGGAATATTTTGAAAGAAAAAATGTTTCCTAAATATTAATTTATTATTTAAATACTATAAATAATAGCGGTTTTCAATTATTTATATAAATAAAAAGAGCTCTTATTTTAAATAAGAACTCTTTTCGAAACAAAGTATTAATCAATAAACATACTTTATTTTAATATTAAGGTTGTAATGGAAGCATTACTTTGTTGATTACATGTATAACCCCATTTACTGCTTGTACATCTACTGCAATTATTCCTATATCTGTGTTACCATCTGCATCTGTAATTGTAGCTTCTGGCATTGTAACAGTTATTTCTTCTCCTTGTAAAGTCACGGCAGTTGTATTTCCAGGATTTGTTAAGTTAGCAGAAGCTATATTACCAGCAACTACATGGTATAACAAAATTTGAGTTAAAGGCTCTTCATCAGGGATAGCTGGTAAAGCGCTAAAAGCTTCATCTGTTGGAGCAAATACAGTAAAAGGACCTTCACCTTGCAATATTTCAACAAAGTTAGTTGCTGGTGTCAATACAGTTAAAGCGGTAACTAAAGTTGAGAATGTAGGATCTGCAGTAGCAAATGTTACTACTGTAGGTAACCCAATAACAGCATCAACAATATGTATAACTCCATTTGAAGCAATTATATCAGCTTGGCTAACAGTAGAAATTCCGTTAAACATTACGCCATTGGATGTGTTAAAATAAATACTCATTGAATTATTACCAGCTCCACTTGCTGCAGTGTTAGTATATCCTGATCCTGCTGTTACTAAATCAGTAGAAGTAAGATCTCCTGCAATTACATGGTTTAATAAAACTTGTTGTAATAAAGCTACAGGTACGTCATCTAAAGTAGCAAAACCATTATCAGCTAAAAACGTTGCAAATGCTTCATTTGTTGGTGCTAAAACGGTAAACGGACCATCCTCATTCAGTACATCAACTAAATCTGCTGCAAATAACGCTGCCACTAAAGAACTTAATTCTGGAGTTACAATTGCAATATCTACTATGTTCTGTTCTGTTAGAAAAAACGGGAGCATTATTTTGTCTATTGTATGAATAACTCCATTTGATGCTTCTATGTCGACAGCTGTAATTCCGATATCTGTAACTCCAGTTGCATCTGTAATAGTAGCCTCTGGCATTGTAACAGTTAAATCTTCTCCTTGTAAAGTCATTGCAGTTGTATCTCCAGGATTAGTTAAATCTGTGGAACCTATTTTACCAGCTACAACATGATACAATAATACTTGAGTTAACACTTCTGTAGGTACATCATCCAATGAAGCAAAGTCATAATCACTTAAAAATGTTGCAAATGCTTCATTTGTTGGAGCAAATACGGTAAAAGGACCATCTGCATTCAGTGCATCAACTAAATCTGCTGCAGTTAGTGCTGCCACTAAAGAACTTAATTCTGGAGTTGCAATTGCAATATCTACAATATTCGGTTGTGTTGGTATTATTTCATTATTATCAACATCATCATCGCTACAAGCTGTAAATGTTAATAATAGTACCATCGCAATACTAATTTTTTTAATTGTGTTTTTGTAATTCATTTTTTTTTTTTTTTAAATTAAATTTTTTTTTATGTTTATTGTTCAACAAAACTAATGTTTTATTAAACATAAATATGATGTATTTTAATAAAATTTTGTTAATTTTTTAAATATGTACTTTTTAAGTTTTTTTGAAAGCCGGTATTGAATATGATTCTAATACAAAAAATGTATCTTTGCATCTCTTAAATTATTTTATGAAAAAGCGTGTTGTAGTAGGGCTTTCAGGAGGTGTAGATTCAAGTGTAGCTGCTTATCTTTTAAAAGAGCAAGGTTATGAAGTGATTGGGCTTTTTATGAAAAACTGGCATGACGATTCGGTTACCATTTCTAATGAATGTCCTTGGTTAGATGATAGTAATGACGCTATGTTGGTAGCAGAAAAGTTAGGAATACCCTTTCAAACTGTTGATTTAAGTGAGCAATACAAAGATAAAATTGTAGATTATATGTTTAGGGAATATAAAATGGGTAGAACTCCCAATCCTGACATTTTATGTAATCGTGAAATAAAATTTGATGTTTTTTTGAAAATTGCTCTGGATTTGGGTGCCGATTATATTGCTACGGGTCATTATTGTAGAAAAGGAACTCTTACTAAAAATAATAAGAAAACTTATCAATTATTAGCTGGTAAAGATCCCAATAAAGATCAGTCTTATTTTTTATGCCAATTGTCGCAAGAACAACTTTCAAAAACATTATTTCCCATTGGAGAATTACTAAAGCCTGAGGTCCGTAAAATAGCAAAGGAACAAGAATTAATTACCGCTGAAAAAAGAGATTCTCAAGGACTTTGTTTTATTGGAAAGGTCCGTTTACCTGATTTTCTTCAACAAAAATTAAAACCTATAGAAGGAGAAATTATTGAAATTCCTTCAAGTTTTTCAGGATTTAAAAGAGAAAATTTAGTTTTTAATTCTAAAGAAGAAGAATTAGTGTTTATTTCTGTAAAGCAAAACTATACTAAACAAAAAGGAAAAACTGTTGGAAAGCATCAAGGAGCTCATTATTTTACAAAGGGGCAAAGAAAAGGCTTAGCGGTTGGAGGGACTACAGAGCCTTTGTTTGTAATAGATACAGATGTAAAAGAAAATATAATTTATGTAGGTTTAGGTAAGAATCATCCTGGATTGTATCGAAGAGGATTATTAGTCCTTCCGGAAGAAACACACTGGGTACGCCCAGATTTAAAAATTAATATTGGAGAGTCATTTGATGTAATGGCTCGTATTAGATATCGACAAAAACTTGAAAGTGCAACGATTTATTACACAAAATCAGGACTTTATGTTATCTTTGAAAACCCACAATCTGCTATCACTGAAGGTCAATTTGTAGCCTGGTATCAAAATGAAGAATTAATAGGAAGCGGTGTTATTTCCTAATAGATGTAAATAGTAGGGTAACCAACAATTCAATTGTTATATAAAAAAGATTTAGACAATAAATAAAAAAATAAAACTATGAAAAAATTATTACTAATATTTACAATTTTATGGATTCAACAAGGCTTTGCTCAATCTCAAGATGCTTGGGTATTTTTTGCAGATAAAGAAAATGTGGAAGCTTCTTTGGCAGACCCAATATTAATTATGACGCAAGAAGCAATTGATCGTAAAACTTTACAAGGAACTCCTATCGATGAAAGAGATGTTCCTGTTAATGAAAATTATATTACACAAATTAAAAATATTTATGGTATTACTGTTCGATCAAAGTCAAAATGGATGAATTGTATTTATGTAATTGGAGATCAGTATAATATAGAGTCTCTTTTAGATTTTTCTTTTGTAACTGATGTAGAATATGCCGATAAGTCTTTAAATCTATTTCCCGGAGGACCAATAGAAAATAAATTTGCTTTAGAAGAAGCTAGTCAAAATATTAATTACAACTATGGAGCAGCAGCAAATCAAATCGAAATGCTATCAGGAGATTATTTACATGAGTTAGATTATACAGGAGAAGGAATGATTGTAGCTGTTTTAGATGCAGGTTTTCCATCCATTGATACCAATCCGGGGTTTCAAAAAATGAGAGATGAAAATCGAATATTAGGAACTTATGATTTTGAAGCTAGAATCGAAAATGTTAATGGAACAAGTTCGCATGGATTTAATACTTCTAGTGATATAGGAGGCTTTTTACAAGATGAATTTGTAGGTACGGCACCACAAGCATCATTTTATTTTTTTGTAACTGAATATACTCCATCTGAAACACCAGTTGAAGAGGCTTGGTGGGTAGAAGCTTTAGAACGTTCTGATAGTTTAGGAGTTGATGTTGTAAATACAAGTTTAGGTTATCGAGGTTATGATAATCCAAATTACGATCATAGTTATGAAGACCTTGATGGTCAAACTACTTTTTCTGCTAGAGGAGCAAATATTGCTTTTGATAAAGGTATGATTTTAGTTACTTCTGCCGGGAATAGTGGTAATACTGATTTTCCAACTGTGGGGACTCCTGGGGATTCGCCAGGAACCTTAACTATTGGAGCAGTAAATTCTAATGGAAACTATGCTTCTTTTAGTTCTATTGGTCCCACTGTGGATGGTAGAGTAAAGCCAGATCTGATGGCGCAAGGAGTAAGTGCTGCTGTAATTAATACTGGAGGTAATGTTGATTTTAGTAGTGGTACTTCATTTAGTTCTCCTATTATGGCTGGAGTTATAACCTGTTTATGGCAATCAAGACCAGAAGTTCCTAATGGACATATTATGCAAATTGTAAGAGAATCTGCAAACTTATATAATAATCCTACTGATCAAATGGGTTACGGTATTCCAAACTTCGAAAATGCTTATGCAGCTTTACAGGAGCTTGGGTTTGAAGATGAATTTTTGATGTCTAATTTTGCATTATATCCAAATCCTGTAACTTCAAAAATAAATATATCATTCCCAGAAGGAATTTCAAATTGCACATTTACTATTTATTCTATTTTGGGAAACAAAGTTTTATCAACTGAAATTTCAAGAAACTTGAATTCAGTAAATATAGAGTCTCTGAATTCAGGTATGTATATTGCTTCAATTAATTCAAATAATAAACAGATTAGCTTTAAGATAATTAAAGAGTAGTGAAAAATAAAATAAATCAACTTTTCAATATTCAATATCCAATCATTCAAGCTGGAATGATTTGGAATAGTGGATGGAGGTTAGCTAGTGCAGTTAGTAATGCTGGTGGTTTAGGATTATTAGGGGCAGGATCGATGTATCCAGAAGTTTTGCGGGAACATATTCAAAAATGCAAAAAGGCTACCAATAAACCTTTTGGGGTTAATGTTCCTATGTTGTACCCTAATATTGAAGAAATAATTCAAATTATTATAGAGGAAGATGTGAAAATAATTTTTACATCTGCAGGAAATCCTAAAACACATACCGCTAGATTAAAGGAAAATAATAGTATCGTTGTTCATGTAGTTAGCAGTGTGAAATTTGCTTTAAAAGCTCAGGATGCAGGAGTTGATGCTGTGGTTGCTGAAGGTTTTGAAGCTGGAGGTCATAATGGTAGGGAAGAAACCACCACGTTCACACTAATTCCTATGGTCAAAGATCAATTAGATATTCCCTTAATTGCGGCTGGTGGTATTGCTAATGGTAAAGGGATGTTAGCAGCGATGATTTTAGGTGCAGATGGAGTACAAGTTGGTAGTCGGTTTGTTGCAAGTGAAGAATCAAGCGCCCATATAAAGTTTAAGAAAAAAGTTGCTGAGGCTCAAGAAGGGGATACATTTTTAACCCTAAAAGAATTAGCTCCTGTTCGTTTGCTTAAAAATAAATTCTCTGACGATTTGTTAGCGCTCTATAAAACAAATCCCTCAAAAGAAGAATTATTAGATTTATTAGGAAGGGCTAGGGCTAAAAAAGGGATGTTTGAAGGTGATTTAGAAGAAGGAGAATTAGAAATTGGTCAAATAGCTGGACTTATTAATGAAATTAAGCCTGCTGCTGATATAGTAAAAGAAATGATCGCTGAGTTTGAACTTGAAAAATTAAAGATTGCAATGTTTTAGCTTTATGCCTACTTACATTGCGTTACCAAAAAATATGGCATTCATTAATAGTTTGTTTGTGCCATACCAAAAAGCTCTGAAATTAGTATTGTCTGTAAAGTAAATAACTTTTCCTCTTCCAAGATTACCAATTTTGAACATACTAGTATTTTTTAATTCTAATAGATTTTTATTAGATATGTATCCGCTTAATAATGGGTTCTCAGTATAATTTATAGGGTTATTATAACTGTTTTTATCGGGTTTCATAAAAATAGTTGAATTTCTAAAAACAGGAAGCGTGTTATTTTTGTAACCAAAAGCAATAGGGTGGGAGCGATCTATATTTGTTTCAAATATGGCTCCTCCAATAACTTGTGCCCCAAAATAATTACTTTTTTGTTCAAAAGAAATGTTTTGTGTAGAGTCCTTTTTAGATTTAAATTCAATTTTTAATATGTCATTATTATTCAGCCATTTGCCAGCGTTTTTATATCCAATTAAGGTTCCTCCATTTTCAACCCATTTTTTAAGTTTTTCTGCACCTTTTTTTGATAGTGCATTCCCCGAGCTATTAGGTAAAATAATATCGGTGTATTTACTTAAATCTGTTCTGTTAAAATCACGCGTATCTAATTTTGAAATTAACATATCATAGCGCTGATCAAATAAATGCCAAACTTCTCCTGCGTCATAAGGAGTAATTCCGCTCCCTACAATCAACGCTACTTTTTGAGGTTCTATTAATTTAAAATTACTGCTTCCAAGATCAATACCTTCAGTAAGTCCTGTTGAAACGCCATTGATTAATACATTGTTTTTTCTTGAAAGTTTATTGATAAAATTTGATAATTCTTGCTTATTTAATTTCTGATTTTGAACAGGAATTAATATAGTTCCGTAATCATAATTTTTGTTTTCTAACTTAAATGGTTTTAGCCCCACTTTTGCACGTAAGCCTTTTTCTAGAATCTTATTTAAAATTTTAGGGGTATTATAATCGTTCCACTCCATTAAATAAGCATAATTTGAGTTTGTAGGAATTGAAATATTTTTATTTTCTGAAGCTTTTTCACCTTGCTTATTTGAAGATTCATTTTCCTCGTAATCTAAATTAAAAGCTAGCGGAAAAGTCCATGCGCTTACATCATAAAATAAACTATCTTGAAAAGTTGTTCGTTTTTGAAACATAGCATTAATTAATCGATGTTGTTTTTGATTCCTTGGTATTACATAACTATATCCCTTTTTATAATTTTTACCATTTTTTGAAAAATTGCTTTTTAATTCATAATACTCAATTTTATGACGTTTTAAAATTTTAGCTAATTGATTAACTTTAGTTGCATCTTTTTCGTCACCAAAAACAATAACTCCAGAATTTTCAGCTTCTATACGAGCATTCGCATAAAATGATTTTTGATAATTTAGTAATTCATTACGCATGCCAACAGCAGCCTCTAATGTGGAAAGTGCTGCTTTAAACTGATTGCGTATGGTAAATGGAAAAGTAAGTATTCCGTTATCACTTTCTTGTGCATGTCCTCTCGAGGAAGCTTGTTCAAACAATATTCCAATACCACCATTTATATCTGGAAAAGTAGATCCTTTTCCGTAATAAAAATCATCGAAACTTTCTTTGCTATAATAAAAGCTTCCAATTTTATTTAATGCTTTTGCGTGGTAGTTTCCAATAGCTCCGGTAAGTTCTTGATTTTTACTTGGCGTTAAAGGATTCGTTCTTGAAGGAATGCCGGGTTGAAAGAAAAAAGTCGAGTTAGTTCCCATTTCATGATGATCGGTTAAGATATTAGGATACCAGTTATGAAATGTATTAATTCTTGCCTGACTTTCTGGAAGCTGAACAGGTAACCAATCCCTATTCATATCAAACCAATAATGATTGGTTCTCCCACCTGGCCAAATTTCATCGTATTCTCGATCGTTTGGATCTGGATTGATGTTTTTACTTTTATTAATATTTACCCAATATGCAAACCGTTGCAAACCGTCAGGATTATAGGAAGGATCAAATAAAATAACAGTTTCGTCAAGTAGTTTTTTAATTTCTGGACCTTGAGCGGCTGCTAAATAATAAGCTACTGCAAGGGAAGCATTAGATCCACTAGGTTCATTTCCATGAATTGAAAAACCTTGATAAACTACAATTGGCATTTTAGTGACATCCATATTCTCAGAACCATTTTCAGTTAAGAAAACATGATTTTTTCTTATTTGTTCTAAATTGGATTGGTTTTTTGGAGCGCTTATATATAAAAGTAAAAGCGGTCTCCCTTCAAAGGTTTCCCCCCTATTCTCAATTGAAATCCGGTCACTCGATTCAGCAAGGACATACATATACTGTACTAATTTATCATGAGTAATATGCCAGTCTCCAATTTCATGACCTATTACACTTGCCGGTGTTGGAATGTTTAGATTGTATGATATGTTATCTGGTAGAAAATAATCTAGCTTTACATGGTAGTCCTGAGTAAAAGCTTTAATTGAAAGAAATAAAAATAATAATAGGGTAAAGTTTTTCATGCGATTAAATTTAATTCGCATAAATATATAAAAAAAACATCCTTTCAAGCTTATATTATTGAAAGGATGTTTATTGCGATTAAGCGTATGTAAAAATATTATATATCATCAAAATCTACATCTGTAAAACTTGATGTAGAAGAATCTTCAGAATCAGCACTTGAAGCTTTTTCTTCTCCTTCTTTTTTATAATCACTTTGGTGACGATCACTAATTACTTCTTCACCTTTTTCATCGATTATGAATGAAATCATTTCATCTAAGCTATCTTTAAATTCAGAAAAATCTTCTTTATAAAGATAAATTTTATGTTTTTTGTAATGAAATGAGCCGTCGTCATTTGTAAATTTTTTACTTTCCGTAATGGTTAAGTAATAATCTCCAGCTTTTGTTGCTCTTACGTCAAAGAAATAAGTACGTCTTCCCGCTCGCATTACTTTAGAATGAATTTCTTCTCGCTCCATCATATAATTATCACTCATAATTTTATTTTGTTATTTAAAGTTTCTTCAAAAATCTAAAAAAAATACAACTATGGCAACATTATAGTTAATTTTCTTTTTCTAATAATTGTTTTGCGTACAGTTCTTTATAATAACCCTTCAGCTTTATTAACTCATTATGAGTCCCTTGTTGTATGATTTTGCCTTCTTCCAATACAATTATTTTAGTTGCATTTTTAGCGGAAGATATGCGATGACTAACAATAATAGTAGTTTTGTCATTTAATAAGGCATCTATATTATTTAAAATTCGTTCTTCTGTTTCAGTATCTACTGCAGAAAGGCAGTCATCCAATAGTAAAATCTGAGGATCTTTAATAATCGCCCTCGCAATAGAAACACGTTGTTTTTGTCCGCCACTTAATGTTATTCCTCGTTCTCCTAAAATAGTTTCATAACCTTTGTTAAAACCAATGATATTTTTATGAACCGATGCTTTTTTTGCAGCTTCAAAAACCTCTTCATTACTTGCATTTTCTTTACCAAACTTAATATTGTTTAATATAGAATCGCTAAAAAGAAAGGCGTCCTGAGGTACATATCCAATGCTGCCTCTTAAATTTGAGATATTTAAATCTTTGATGTTTTTATGGTTAATTTTTAGTTGACCATTATTAACGTCATAAAGCCTCCCGATTAACTCTAAGATGGTAGATTTCCCAGACCCTGTATTCCCTAATATAGCTAGAGTTTCTCCTGGATTTATTTTAAATGAAATATTTTTAAGTGCTGTAATATTTGTGTCTGAATATGTAAAAGAAAGATTTTTGAATTCAATTACTCCATTAATTTTTGTTTCTATTTCTACATAGTTTTCAATAGCTGGTTTTTCATTTAAAAATTCATTGATTCTTTTTTGAGAAGCTTCAGCTTGTTGAACCATAGAGGTTACCCAGCCAATAACTGCTACAGGCCAAGTTAACATATTTACATAAATAAGAAATTCAACGATGGTTCCAAGTTGTTCTATTTCACCATTAATAAATTGTTTACCACCAATGTAAATTACTAATATGTTGCTTAATCCAATTAAAAGTATCATTAAAGGAAAAAATAAAGCTTGCACTTTCGCTAAGTCTATATTTTTATCTTTACTGCTTTCAGATAAAACATCAAAACCTTTAATAATACGGGGCTCAATACAATAAGCTTTTATAACCGAAATACCGCTAAAACCTTCTTGTGTAAAAGAGGTGAGTTTAGATAGGTATTGTTGAACAATAGTACTCCGTTTATGAATAGCTGCGCTTAGTTTATATATTGCGACTGACAAAAATGGTAGGGGAGCGATTGCATATAATGTTAAGGTTGGTGCGGAATAAAACATATAACTTAATGTAACTACTAGTAATGTGATATTAGTGATACTATACATTAAAGCTGGCCCAGCATACATTCTAACTTTAGATACATCTTCACTAATTCGATTCATTAAATCACCTGTTCGATGTTGTTTATAAAACCCCAGAGAAAGACGTTCGTATTGTTTAAAAATTTCATTTTTTAAATCGAATTCAATATTTCTAGAAACAACAATAAAAGTTTGTCGCATTAAAAAAGTAAAAAAACCTGCTAATAAAGCAGTACCTAGTATGATAAGAATACTTAAGAATAATTCTTGTTTAACTATACTAAGGTCTGATTTAGAACTATTGATGTAATTTTCAATGATATTGATAATATCTCCAATTTTTTTTGGAACAATCAATTTGAATACGGTAGCTATAATTGTAATTATTAACCCAAGTAATAATCTTCCACCATACTTTTTTAAATAATGGTTAAGTTCTTGAAGTTCTTTCATTTATAGTTAAATAGATTTTTTTAACAAAATTGTAATTTAATTCTAATATTATTGCGAGATTATTAGCAAATAACTACTTTTGCAGGCCCTTTTTAAGGATGTTAAAATTCAATATATGGAGACTGAAGTAGTTAACAAAAATGATCTTAAAAAATTAAATCCTGTTTTTGGACAGGTATCTTTTGATGATCACGAACAAGTTGTTTTTTGCAATGACAAAGATACAGGATTAAAAGCAATAATCAGTATACATAATACAGTTATGGGGCCTGCACTTGGAGGTACTCGTATGTGGCAATATAAAAATGAATGGGAAGCATTAAATGATGTGTTGCGTTTGTCTAGGGGAATGACCTACAAATCTGCTATTACTGGACTTAATTTAGGGGGTGGTAAAGCGGTTATTATCGGCGATGCTAAAACACAAAAAACACCAGAACTAATGTTGAGTTTTGGAGAGTTTGTTCATTCTTTAGGAGGTCGTTATATTACTGCGGAAGATGTTGGTATGACAACTGCAGATATGGATTTAGTTAGGACTGTTACTCCTTATGTAGCTGGTATTTCTGAAGAAATTGGTGGAGCTGGAAATCCTTCTCCAATTACTGCTTATGGTGTTTTTATGGGAATGAAAGCATCGGCGTATCATGCATTTGGTTCTAATATTTTAGAAGACAAAGTGGTGTATGTACAAGGAATTGGTAATGTAGGTGAAGTTTTAGTAGAAAACTTAACTAATGAAGGAGCTAAGGTTTATATTTCTGATATTAATCAAGAAAGATTAGAAGAAGTACGAGATAAGTACAGTGTAACTATTTACGAAGGAGATAATATTTATTCTGAAGAAATGGATATTTATGCTCCTTGCGCTCTTGGTGCTACTATTAATGATCAAACTTTGCCTCAATTAAAAGCAAAAGTAATTGCTGGTGCAGCAAACAACCAATTGGCAGAAGAAAATAGACATGGACTTTTATTAAAAGAGAAAGGTATTGTTTACGCTCCAGATTTTTTAATTAATGCAGGAGGGATCATTAATGTTTATGCTGAATTAGAAAATTATGGCAAAAAAGAAATTATTCGTAAAACTGAAAATATATACAACACGACCTTAGAGATTCTAAAAAATGCAGATACTAATGGCGTTACAACGCATCAAGCTGCTTTTCATATTGCACAAGGCAGGATTGACGCTCGAAGTTTAAAAAACAATAAAAAGCAGTTAAATTAATTAAAAAAACATAGCATATTTATGCTGTGTTTTTTTTGTTTTAACGTTCTTATAAATTATGCTTACACGAAGACATATTAGAGTAAAAGTTTTGCAATCTATCTATGCTTATAATCAAAGCGAAAATAAAGATTTAGAAAAACAAGAAAAGTTTTTGCTCTATAATATGGAGCAAATGCAAGATTTATATTTATTAATGCTTCAATTACTAATAGCATTGCGTGATCAAGCTGAGAATTATTTACTTATATCTCAAAAAAAGCATTTGGCCACCGATTTAGAAAAAAAACCAAGTAAATTATTTATTGATAACAAGCTGATTTCATTATTAAAATCAAATGAAAGGTTTACAGACATTATCAATAAAAAGAAGCTTAATTACTGGGAGAACGATTCAGAGTATATTACTATTATATTTAATGAATTAAAAGAAAAAGAATGGTATTCAAGTTTTCTTACCAAAAAGGGAACGACTTTTTTAGAAGATAAAGATTTTATTATTAAAATATTTAAAGAGATCATTGCACCCAATGAAAAACTATACGAATATTTAGAAGATAAACGCCTTACCTGGCTTGATGATTTTCCTTTAGTGAATACCTTGTTGTTAAAAATGTTACAGAAAATTTCTGAAAAAAACATCAATTATATTTTAATTCCTGAAGTTTATAAAAACAAAGAAGACAGGGAATATGCTTTACAATTATTTCAAAAAGTGATTATTAATGAAGATGAGCTTTCTGAAGAAATTGATGGTAAAACTCCAAATTGGGATCAAGAAAGAATTGCTGAAATCGATATGATTATTTTAAAAATGGGAATTTCAGAGTTTTTGTTTTTTCCTTTCATACCAGTAAGAGTAACTATTAATGAATACCTTGAGGTTTCTAAAGAATATTCCACACCAAAAAGCAGCAGTTTTATAAATGGTATTCTAGATAAAATGGTAAAAGATTTAACAAAAGAAGGTAAATTAAATAAAATAGGGAGAGGGCTTAATTAAGTATAAAAAAATAAGTATTTTAGCCATCATAATACATAAATCAAAATAAAATGAAAAAATTAATTTTAATTGTTGCTGTAATTTCTGCATTTAGTTTTACTTCTTGTAAAGAAAATGCTGCAACTAAAGTAAGTAACGAAAAAGTAGCAGAAGCTGAAACACGTGATGCTAGTGCTTCAAAATTTCCAAAAATGATTTTCACTGAATCAGAATTCGACTTTGGAACCATTAACCAAGGAACTGCCGTAGAGCACGTATTTAAATTTACAAATACTGGAGAGGCTCCATTAGTAATTGTAAACGCAAAAAGCACTTGTGGTTGTACAGTGCCATCATACCCTAAAACACCTATTGCTCCTGGAGATTCAGCAGAAATGTTAGTGAAGTTTAATGGAAGTGGTAAAAATCAAGTAAGTAAAACAGTTACTATTACTTCTAATACTTTACAAGGAACGGAAACTATTAGTATTAAAGCTTTTGTAAATCCAAAAGCAGGAAGTGGTAGTGGTCCAACTGCAACTAATTAATCATAAAATACATACCCCTTATGGAACAGTTACAAAGTTTTTTTCCACTTATATTATTATTTTTGGTCATTTATCTATTTATGATAAGACCACAAATGAAAAAGCAAAAGCAAGAGAAAAGTTTTGCAAATGAGCTTAAAAAGGGAGATAAAGTTATTACTAAAAGTGGAATGCATGCAAAATTACTGGAACTTAATGATGACGGTACTTGTATTTTAGAATCTGCTGCAGGAAAAATGAAGTATGAAAGATCTGCTATTTCAATGGAGATGAGTAATAAATTAAATGCTCCAGCTCCAGAAAAAAAGAAATAACGTTAAAGCTATAATTATATAAAAAAAACCTTTAGTTAATTCTAAAGGTTTTTTTTTGCTACTATTTTATAAAAGCTATTGCTTAGCAACCAATTGCGCTATGTTAACAATAACTTCAATAGCTTTTTGCATGCTTTCAACAGGAACATATTCATACCTTCCGTGAAAATTATGCCCACCAGCAAATATATTAGGACAAGGTAAACCCATATAACTTAATTGCGAGCCATCTGTTCCGCCTCTAATAGGCTTTATTAATGGTTTTATATTAGCTTGAATCATCGCTTCTTCAGCAATTTTTACGATATACATGAACGGCTCAATTTTTTCACGCATATTAAAATATTGATCTTTAATTTCAACAGAAATTACTTCTCTACCATATTGGGAGTTTAATTCTGCTGCGAGTTTATTAATTATATTTTTCCTTGCTTCAAAATGTGAGAGATCATGGTCTCTAATAATATATTGTAATTTTGTTTCTTCTACAGCGCCATTCATATCATGTAAGTGGAAAAAACCTTCTCTCCCTTCGGTATGTTCTGGAGTTTCCATTTTAGGAAGTGAATTGATAAACTGCGAAGCAATGTACATGCTGTTGATCAGCTTTCCTTTTGCATACCCTGGATGAACAATTTTCCCTTTTACCGTCACAACTGCGCCAGCTGCATTGAAATTTTCATATTCTAATTCACCAATTTGGCTCCCATCCATGGTATAAGCCCAATCCGCACCAAATTTTTTAACATCAAATTTATGTGCTCCTCTTCCAATCTCTTCATCTGGAGTAAAACCTACTTTTATAGTACCATGTTTTAATTCAGGATGATTAATTAAATATTCCATAGCAGAAATAATTTCTGTTATTCCTGCTTTATCATCTGCACCTAAAAGAGTTGTTCCGTCCGTAGTTATTAATGTTTGTCCTTTATAGAGCAGTAAGTCTTCAAAATAAGAAGGAGATAATATGATGTCCTCTTCTTTATTCAAAATAATATCACTTCCATCATAATTTTCTATAATTTGTGGCTTTACATTAGCTCCAGTAAAATCTGGAGAGGTGTCAAAGTGAGATATAAAACCAATAATTGGTAGTTCCTTATCCGAATTACTAGGTAAAGTAGCCATGATATAGGAATTCTCATCTATAGAAACATCTTGCATTCCTATATCTTTTAGTTCTGCTACCAAAGCATTTGCCAAATCCCATTGTTTATTCGTGCTTGGAGTGTTTTCGCTAGTTGGGTCACTTTCAGTATCTACTGTAACATAGCTTACAAAACGGTCAATTAAGTATTGTTTTTCAATCATTGCTTATTTTCTTAAAATCTATAGTACAAAAATACTATTTTTGTACTTCATATTTATTCTATGTATAAATTATTAATCAGACCTATCTTATTTCTTTTTGATCCAGAAAAAGTACATTATTTTTCTTTTTTTATGATTAGGATTTTCAATAGCATTGGATTTGGAGGTTTATTTAGAAGCCTTTTTCAAATTAAAAATAAAAAATTAGAAAGAGAATTATTTGGGATAAAATTTGCTAATCCAGTGGGACTTGCTGCTGGTTTTGATAAAAATGCTGATTTATATAAAGAATTATCAAACTTTGGTTTTGGTTTCATTGAAATAGGAACTATTACTCCAAAAAAACAAATTGGTAATGAGAAAAAAAGATTATTTAGATTAAAAGATGATCAAGGTATTATTAATAGAATGGGATTTAATAATAACGGTGTAAAAGCTGCTGTTAAAAAATTAAAATCCAATACCAATATAATTATTGGTGGTAATATTGGTAAAAATACCGAGACATTTCATGAAAAATATACGGAAGATTACTTAATATGCTTTAATGAGTTACATTCTTATGTTGATTATTTTGTGTTAAATGTGAGCTGTCCAAATGTATCTAGTCATGCAAAGTTAAATGACAAAGATTATCTGGAAGAATTAATTACTGCTGTTCAAAAGGCAAACAAAGCTTTTGAAAAACAAAAGCCGATACTATTAAAAATAGCACCCGATTTAAATGATAGCCAATTAGATGAAATAATTGAATTGGTTAAAATCACTTCTATAGATGGGGTAATCGCTTCAAATACATCCATTGCGAGGGATAAGTTAATTTCAGAAAATAAAAAACAAATGGGTGGTTTAAGTGGAAAGCCAATTACTGATAAATCCACAGAAGTCATTCGTTATTTGCATATAAACAGCAATGGTTCATTTCCAATTATAGGAGTTGGAGGGATTCATTCAGAAAAAGATGCAATGGATAAGTTGAATGCTGGAGCTCGTTTAGTTCAACTTTATACGGGTTTTATTTATGAAGGACCAGGACTTGTAAAAAGAATAAATAAAGCCATATTAAAGGGATGATAGAAAGTTTGATTTCATTTTCTATTGCCACTTTTTTTTTAGCATTAAGCCCAGGTCCCGATAACCTTTATGTTATATCACAATCTTTGGCAAATGGCCCTAAAAGTGGTATTGCTACTACTATTGGTTTGATAAGTGGTTGTATCGTTCATACTACTTTATTGGCCTTTGGAATATCTGCAATTATAGTTGCTTCGGGAACATTTTTTTATGGATTAAAACTTATAGGTGCTTGCTATTTATTATTCTTGGCTTATAAAGTTTATAGAAGTAACGCACATGTCGATTTAAAAAATAAAGTCTCAAAAAAAACATATTTGCAACTCTTTAAGCAAGGTGTGATTATGAATTTAATAAATCCAAAAGTCTTAATATTTTTTCTTGCTTTTTTTCCTGGGTTTTTGTGGGATGAATTTCAAAACACCATTTATCAGTTTTTTGTTTTGGGTATTGTATTTATGACTATTTCATTTGTCGTATTTAGTAGTTTAGCAATTTTGGCAGGATATATATCTGCGGCATTAAATAAAAATAAAAATATTTCTATTTTATTAAAATGGATTCAAGTAATTGTTTTTATTGGTATTGCGGTATTTATTTTGATTACTTAATTTTTTATATATTTAAAAAATACATCAAAGGAATTCTTATCTTTGAGTAATGCAAAATGTAAAAATTATAGAGTGCCCAAGAGATGCAATGCAAGGAGTTCGAGATTGGATTCCTACTAAAGAAAAAGCACAATTCATTCAATCATTATTAGACTGTGGATTTGATACTATTGATTTTGGTAGTTTTGTGTCTCCTAAAGCAATACCTCAAATGAAAGATACTTCAGAGTTGCTTTCACTTTTAGATGTATCCAGTACAGAAAGCCAATTATTGGCAATTGTTGCCAATATAAGAGGAGCAAAAGATGCTGTAAAGTATGATCAAATAGATTATTTAGGGTATCCTTTTTCTATTTCTGAAAACTTTCAGATGAGAAATACTCATAAAACAATTGCTCAGTCTATTGAAACGTTAAAAGAAATTTTAAACCTTGCAGATTCAAAAAATAAAAAAGTAGTGGCCTATCTTTCTATGGGATTCGGAAATCCTTATGGAGATCCTTGGAGTATTGATATTGTTGAAGAATGGACAGAAAAGTTATCCAATATGGGAATTAAGATTCTTTCATTAAGTGATACTGTAGGTTCTTCGACCCCAGAGATTATTACTTATTTATTTTCAGAATTAATCACAAAATATCCTAGCATTGAGTTTGGTGCTCATTTACATACCACCACTACAAAATGGAAAGAAAAAGTTTCAGCTGCATATCTAGCTGGCTGCAGAAGATTTGATGGAGCTATTCAAGGATTTGGAGGTTGCCCTATGGCAAAAGATGATTTAACTGGTAATATGCCTACCGAAAAAATATTGAGCTATTTTGCTGCAGAAAAAGTGAATACAAATGTCAATTCAATCTCTTTTGAAAATGCTTATAAGGAAGCTTCTAAAATATTTAATAAGTATCATTAATTAATCTATAAACGAATGAGAAACCAATTTTTTTTATTGTTGCTTTTATTGATAACTTTTTTTAGTTGTAAAGAAAATAAAGCAGATAATGAGATTACATTTAAGTTTATTCAGGTGAACGATGTCTATGAAATTGCCCCTTTAGGCGGAGGAGAATTTGGAGGTATGGCAAGAGTTGCTCACGTAAGTGATTCAATAAAAAAAGAAACTCCAAATACCTTTTTGTTGATGGCAGGTGATTTTTTAAACCCCTCTTTATTAGGAACCATTAAAATTGATGGTGAACGTATTAGTGGTAAACAAATGATTGAAGTTATGAATGCCATGAATTTTGATTTGGTAACTTTTGGAAATCACGAATTCGATATAAAAGAAGAAGAATTACAAAAAAGATTAAACGAATCAACTTTCCCTTGGATGTCTTCCAATACTCGTCATGTCAGTGATGATAATACTTCTTTTTTTAAAGTTCAAAAAGAGGATGATACCACTTCTGTTGCAGATACTTATACTATAAATATAAAAGGCGCGAATGGAAAAGAAATGAAAATTGGTTTTTTAGGAGTGACTTTGCCATCGAATTCAAAAGACTTTGTCTATTATGGAGATATGTATTCTGAATCTGAAAGAGCTTACAGCGAATTAAAAAACAAAGTAGATCTAGTTTTTGGTTTAACCCATTTAGAAATTGAACAAGATATAGAATTATTAAAAATAATTCCAGAAATACCACTAATAATAGGAGGTCACGATCATAATTCCATGTCTATTTCTGTTGGAAAATCAAAAATAACAAAAGCAGATGCAAATGCTAAAACCATTTACATACACACGCTGGTTTATAATATTAAAACTAAAGACGTAGTAATAGATTCAGAATTATTTTTTATTAATAGAAAGATAGCTTCAAAACCAGAAGTAGCAACTATAGTTAATAAATGGTTAGGTATTTTAAATTCAAAAATAAAAGAAATAATAAAAGATCCCAATGAAGTTATTTTTATTACAAATGAACCCTTAGATGGTAATGACAATGCAAATAGAGGAGTGCAAACTAATTTGGGAGGTGTAATTACAGAAGCGATGGCTTGGTCCTATAGTTATGAGGTAGATGCAGCATTGGTAAACGGAGGTTCCATTAGAATTGATGATATGCTGCCTAATCGTCTATCTAGTGTAGATATTTTTAGAACTTTACCTTTTGGGGGCGGAATTTTAAAAGTAGCTATAAAAGGAATGTTATTGAAAGAAGTATTGGATTATGGTAAATCTAAGCGAGGAACAGGAGTTTATTTACAACGTTTTAACATAACTGAAGGAGCACAAGATGAATGGTTAATAGCTGGAGAAGCGATCGACTTAAATAAAACTTATAAAGTTGCCTTAAGTGATTTTTTATTGAAAGGATACGATATTCCTTTTTTAACACCAGAAAATGAAGGAATCACATCTGTTTACAAACCTTTAAAAGTTGAAATACCTTTTGATATTCGAAAAGCAGTAATATTATATTTAAAATCATTAAACGATTAATTATGAATAAAACATTAAAATTTATAGGATTATTATTATTGCTTGTTTTCGTTGTAATGCAGTTTGTACAGCCTGAAAAAAATAAAGGAGGAACGGAAGGAATTGCAGCATTTATAAACGATACTAAGCCATCTGACGATGTGTTTATGATTTTAAAACAAAACTGTTTTGATTGCCATTCAGATTCAACAAAATATCCTTGGTATGCTGAGGTTGCACCGATATCTTATTGGTTAGCAGATCATGTTAAAGAAGCTAAAGGAGATTTTAATATGTCTGCCTGGGAAACGTATTCTACAAAAAAGAAAGACCATAAATTAGAAGAACTTATTGAAGAAGTAGAAGGAGATGAAATGCCATTAGAATCTTATGCTTGGATACACGGTAAGCTTTCTAAAGAAGATCAAGAAAAACTCATTCAGTGGGCAAATTTGGCTAGAATTAAATACCAAGATGAATTAAAGGTTTCTTATAAGTAGCTGATATCTAAATTAAAAAATAAAATATTTTTTAATTTAGAATCCTTTTTCTAAATCATATTAATTTTTGTTGAAATTTATTTTATTTGTGAAGGAAGTCTTTTCGTGAAATGTATTGTTGCAGTTTTTGGGATTATAACAACAGGTGTATTTTAATAACATCTTTTTCTATTTTATTACAATTATTTAAAAAGGAAAAATAGTCAACTATTTGTAGTATATTTACATGCAATTATTAAGTGACCATATCTACAAACGGAAAATAATTTTAATTGCAATGAACGCACACAATAACAAGATTTTAGGAGAAGGATTAACATACGATGATGTATTGTTAGTACCTGCTTATTCAGAAGTTTTACCTCGTGAAGTATCAATAAGCACTAAATTTACTCGAAACATTACCTTAAATATCCCTTTATTATCAGCTGCCATGGATACCGTTACAGAAAGTGCGATGGCAATGGCAATGGCTCGTGAAGGTGGAATAGGAGTGCTACATAAAAACATGAGTATTGAAGCACAAGCTGCTGAGGTAAGAAAAGTTAAAAGATCGGAGAGTGGTATGATCATCGATCCAGTTACACTTCCTGAAACTGCGACTATTGGTGACGCTCAAAATACAATGCGTGAATATGGTATTGGAGGAATTCCAATTATCGACGATCAAAATAGATTAATAGGTATTGTAACTAATAGGGATTTGCGTTTTGAAAAAGACTATAAAAAATCATTGTCAAAGGTGATGACTTCTGAAAATTTAGTAACCGTAAGTAAAGGAACTTCTTTAGCAGAAGCAGAAATTATATTACAAAAAAATAAAATTGAAAAACTTCCTGTTGTTAGTGAAGACAATACTTTATTAGGTTTAATAACCTTTAGAGATATTACTAAAGTTACTCAAAAACCAATTGCGAATAAAGATTGTTTTGGAAGGTTAAGAGTTGCAGCAGCAATAGGCGTTACTGCAGATGCAGTTGAAAGAACACAAGCATTAGTCAATGCTCAAGTTGATGCTGTTATCATTGATACTGCTCATGGTCATACAAAAGGAGTAGTCGTTGTGTTGAAAAAAATTAAAAAGCAATTTCCTGAATTGGATGTAGTAGTTGGAAATATTGCAACTGCTGAGGCTGCAAAATATTTAGTTAATGCAGGAGCAGATGCAGTTAAAGTTGGGATTGGGCCTGGTTCCATTTGTACAACACGTATTATTGCTGGTGTTGGATTTCCTCAATTTTCTGCAGTTTTAGAAGTAGCTGCAGCCCTAAAAGGAACTGGAGTTCCTGTTATAGCAGATGGAGGTGTTCGTTATACAGGTGATATTGTCAAGGCAATTGCTGCAGGAGCAGATTGTGTGATGTTAGGTTCATTATTAGCTGGCACTAAAGAATCACCAGGCGAAACAATTATCTATGAAGGAAGAAAATTTAAATCATATCGTGGAATGGGTTCTGTAGAAGCAATGAAACAAGGATCTAAAGATCGTTATTTCCAAGATGTTGAGGATGATATTACAAAGCTTGTTCCTGAAGGTATAGTTGGTAGAGTTCCTTATAAAGGAGAACTTTTAGAAAGTATGACTCAGTTTATTGGTGGATTAAGAGCCGGAATGGGTTATTGTGGAGCAAAGGATGTAGAAGCGTTAAAGGAATCTGCTAAGTTTGTGAAAATTACAGCTTCTGGGATAAAAGAAAGCCACCCACATAATGTTACCATTACAAAGGAGGCTCCTAATTATTCTAGATAAATAAAGATATTTACTATTCTTGAGGAATAGGCAATCCCATTTTTTTCATTACTTTAATAGTAAGATCCATTTTTGGATCTAGATATACTATATTGTTATTGATTGTAAATACTTGCGTAAAGCTTTCTTCTTTAGAAACAGCATTTAGACTTTCACCAATCATCTGATAAAGAGGCTGAATTAATTCATCTTGTTTTAGTTGAATTAACTTATTTGAATTTTGCTGAAACTTTTTAATATCGTTTTCTAAAGCAATTATTTCACTTTGTTTTTCTTTTTTAATAGCTTCACTATAAGTGCTTTCATTTTGTTGGTAAGAATCTACCAATGTTTGAAACGTGTTTATTTTTAATTTAGATTGGCTTTCTAGGTCCTTATTATAGGATGTTACATCAGCCCTTACTTGTTCTAATTCTGGCATAGCTGATATTATATACTCAACATCAACAGTTCCAACTTTTGTTTGTGCATTTAATTGAATGCTAAAAATAATTACAATGACTAAAAAGATATTTAATTTATTCATAATGTTTTTTTAATTTTGGCTAATATACAAGTTAAAGAAAAATAAAACCAAAAAAACAGTTAATTCTTAAGTAAAGCTTAACAGAAAGCTATTTGCTTAAAGCTATATTTTTATTACATTTGCTCCGTTTTTAATACTCACCATAATCTATAAAAATGAATAAGAGAAAATTACTTTTACTTTTACTTTTAGCAACTTATTTTACTGGAATATCTCAAAATAAAAATAATGTTTTGTTAACTATTGATACAAAACCCGTTTATTCTTCAGAATTTAAACAAGTCTTTAATAAAAATCTTGATTTAGTTATTGACGAGTCTCAAAAAAATGTTGATGGATATTTAGATTTATTTATAGATTATAAGTTGAAAGTTACAGAAGCTTATGCTCAAAATTTAGATAAAAATGAAATGTATATAAAGGAATTTGAAAAATATGAAGATCAACTTTCAAAAAAATATATCTTTGATAAAAGAATTGCATCGCAACTAATAAATGAAGCTTATGAAAGAGGAAAAGATGAAATAAATGCAGATCATATTTTGGTTTTAGTAGGTTTTAATGCCCTGCCTAAGGATACACTAATCGCATATAATAAAATTAAAATTGCTTATGATAAAGCAGTTAATGGAGATGACTTTGAAACCTTAGTTGTTAATTATTCTGAAGAACCAGGCGCAAAAAAATCTAAAGGGAAGTTAGGGTATTTTACTGTTTTTCAGATGTTATATCCTTTTGAAACAGAAGCATACAATACAAAGGTAGGAGGAGTTTCTAAGATTACAAGAACTGATTTTGGATATCATGTTATTAAAATAAATGATCGGAGAGTAAAAAAACCAAAAATCAATGTTTCTCATATTATGGTTTTTTCTAATAAGGATAAAAAAGTAGAAAATCCTAAAGAAAGAATTAATGAATTATATGCAATGATTATGCAAGGGGAATCTTTCGAAAATGTAGCCAAACAATTTTCAGAAGATAAAAGTACTGGAAAAAATGGAGGCCAAATAAAGACTTTTGGTCCCGGTGATTTAAGAGCGGAACAATTTGAAAAAGCAGCATACTCTATAAAAAATAATGGAGATATATTAGCTCCTATTGAAAGTTCTTTTGGATGGCATATCATAAGACTAAATGAGAGATTTACATTACCTACTTTTGAAGAACAAAAAATAGAAATAGAAAAGAACATTAATAGTGGAGCTCGAGCAAACATAGTTACACAAGCAGTTAATAATAAAATAATTGAAAAATATGGTTATAAAGAAGGTGTAAGTTATTCTCCATATTTTAATACCTACTTAACAGATAGTATTTATAAAAAGAAGTGGGAATATACTCCTGTTGTATCTAATGAAACTCTTTTTACCATCGGGAATAAGAAAGTTAATTATGATGATTTTGCAATTTATATAAGAGATAATCAACGATTCATGAAAAGGTATAGTGATAAAAATGTTTTACTTTTAGAAATGTATAGCAATTTTAAAAATGAAACAATTAAAAATTATTATAAAGAAAGATTAGAAATAGAAAATGAAGATTATGCAATGATTATCGATGAATACAGAAATGGACTTTTAGTGTATGATGTAATGAAAAATAATATTTGGCAAGTTGCAAAATCAGATTCAATTGGCCTTAAACAATATTATGCAGCTACAAAAGGTAATTATATGTGGAAGGAGAGAGTTGATGTAGATATTATTTCTAGTTCCAACGAAGTAAGTGCAAAAAAAGCCCAAGAATTATTAAATAAGGGAATGGAAATCACAAAAATTAAAGAACTACTCAATACAGGCGGTAAAGTAAATGTTATCATTACAAGTGGTATTTATGAAGTAGATCAAAATGAACTTCCTGAAGGCGTCGAAATTAAAGTAGGCGTTTCAGAAATTTATAAAAGGGATAGCTATAGTGTTGTTGTAAATGTTAAAGAAGTGATACAACCCTTAATAAAAGAATTTATAAATGTTAAAGGAATTGTTTTAAGTAACTACCAAATCGAAATAGAAAAAAGATGGATGAAAACCCTTAGAGATAAATACAAAGTTGAAATCAATAAGAAATCTCTTAAAAAAATAAAAAAAGAATTTGATCATTAATGAATAAAATATTCTTAACTATTTTAAGCCTAATTACTTTAAGTTCTTGTGAATATTTTAAACAAGATAATATAAGGATTCCAGTTGCTAGAGTAAATGATAGTTATTTATATCAAAAAGATATTAAAAACTTAACTTTTGACAATACTTCAAAAGAAGATAGTACATTAATTGTTACTAATTTTATAAATAGATGGGCTACTAAACAATTATTAATTGATCAGTCTATAATTAACTTACCCCAAGAGAAACAGGATGCTTATAATAATTTAGTAAATCAATATAAAATAGATCTTTATACTGAAGCTTATAAGAGTTCAATAGTTGCTAAACAATTAGATAGTATTATAACTCTTAAAGAACTTGATAATTTTTATAAGCAGAACAAAGAAAATTTTAAATTAAATGATGATTTATTAAAGATAAGGTATATTCATATTGATGCAAATTTTTCAAATACTAAAGAATTAGTAGAAAAATTTAAACGATTTGATTCTATTGATAAATACGAATTAACAAATTTAAGTATCAAATTTAAAGCCTTCAATTTAAATGATTCAATTTGGATAAAAAACGATGTGCTAATAGGAGCATTACCAGTGTTAAAACACAGCAATAGTCAAGTGTTAAAAAAAGTTAATTTTACACAATTACAAGATTCATTAGGAGTATATTTGGTGAAAATTGAAGCAGTCTTAAAAACTAATGATATTGCTCCTCTTTCTTATGTTAAACAAACAATAGGACAAATTTTATTAAACAAAAGAAAGCAAGAGCTTTTAAAGAAAATAGAAAAAGACATTACAAAAGATGCAATTAAAAATAAAAATTTTGAACTTTTTACAAAAAAATAGCTTTCTGCCAATAATACTTTTTAGTGTTTTAACTCCTTTAATAGCACAAGAGGTTGTTACTGTTGATAGTAAAGGTGTTGCAAAAAACACAGAAATTATTGAGCAAAAAACTATAAATGATACCCTAGTAAATTTTAAAAGATTTAAAGCCGAAGGAGTAAGTGGGGTTGTTGGAGATTTTGTGATTTTAGAATTCGATATAGATAAAAGTTATCTTGAATTTGAACAAAATGGAGTAGATATTAGTACCATTGATCGTTGCCAGATGATAGGAAAATTAATGGAGGATAAGTTATATGTTCATCAAGCGATTCAAGATAGTATATTTATATCTGATGCAGAAATTGAACCAGAAGTTGATCAACTTATGGCTTATATGATTGAACAAGTAGGAAATGAAGAAAAAGTAGTTAATTATTATAGGAAATCTAATATTACGGAGTTAAGAGCTGATTTATTTAAAGCTAGAAAAGAGATTAGACTTACGGAGCGAATGCAAGAAATGATTGTATCAAATGTTACGATAACTCCTGAAGAAGTAAGAGCATTTTTCTTTTCAATCCCTGTTGATGAACGACCAATATTTGGTGCAGAATTAGAGATTGCTCAATTAGTAGTTGAACCAGAAGTTACCGATAAAGCAAAACAAGACGCAGTGAACCGACTCAAGGTTATTAGAGTAGATATCGTAGATAATGGTTCCTCTTTTGCGACAAAAGCAGTATTATATTCTAAAGATGGAACTCGAACTAAAGGAGGATTAATAGAAGGAGTTCGTAAAGATTCTCCTATGGCAAAGGAATTTAAAGATAGGGCATTTTCATTACAAGAAGGGGAGGTAAGTGAACCTTTTGAAACTGAATTTGGTTTTCATTTATTAAAAGTTGATAAGATAAGAGGTCAGCAAGTAGATGTGCGTCATATTATTATTTTTCCTGAAGTTTCTCAAACTATTGTTAAAGCTGCCCGAAAAAAAATTGATACAATTCGTCAAAGTATCATTGATGAAAAAATTACTTTTAGCGAAGCAGCAAGACTTTACTCCGATGATTATGAAACAAGAAATAATGGAGGGATACTTGTTAATCCACAAACATTTGATACAAGGTTTGAATTAACAAAAATGGACCCTACTTTAAGTGCTCAAGTTTATAATATTAAAAAGGGTGAAGTGACTAAGATTTACACAGATTCAGATCGAACAGGAAAAGATATATTTAAAATATTAACGGTTACTGCAAGATATGACGAACATGTTGCCGATTATCTTTTGGATTATGAGAAGATACATGAACTTGCTCTTAAAGAGAAACAATTAAGAGCGGTTGAAGATTGGCAAGAAGAAAAAATTAAAGAAACTTATATTAAAGTTAGCTCAGATTATCAAGATTGTGATTTTACTAACAATTGGGTAAATAAAGAGAATTAGTATGTCAGATGTTCTAGCAGTAAAACAGTTCGTTATAAAATATAATGAGCTAAGAAAAGAGATTAAAAAAATAATTGTTGGACAAGATGAAGTCGTTGAACAAGTATTAATTTCTATATTTTCTGGAGGTCATGCCTTATTAATAGGAGTTCCAGGTTTAGCAAAAACATTATTAGTTCATACGGTTGCTGAAGCTTTAGGGTTAAATTTTAAACGTATTCAATTCACTCCAGATTTAATGCCTAGCGATATTTTGGGATCAGAATTATTAGACGAAAACAGACATTTTAAATTTATTAAAGGCCCCATTTTTTCTAATATTATTTTGGCAGATGAAATTAATAGAACTCCACCAAAAACTCAAGCAGCTTTATTAGAAGCAATGCAAGAAAGGTCTGTTACAATTGCTGGTCATACTTATAAATTAGATAAACCTTACTTTGTGTTAGCAACACAAAATCCGATTGAGCAAGAAGGAACCTATCCTTTACCAGAGGCACAATTAGATCGCTTTATGTTTGCTGTTAATCTAGATTACCCTTCGTTTTATGAAGAAGTGGATATTGTAAAAACTACTACAGTAGGAGCAAAGCCAGTTATAAATTCATTATTTACTGCTGAAGAAATTATAAAGTGCCAAGGGTTAATTCAAAAAATACCAGTAGCAGATAATGTTATAGAATATGCGGTAACACTAGTTGGTAAAACGAGACCTAAGAGTTCCACTGCTACAGAAATAGTGAAAAAATATATAGATTGGGGAGCGGGACCAAGAGCGTCACAAAATTTAATTTTAAGCGCAAAAACGTATGCAGTATTGCATGGAAAATTTTCTCCAGACATAGAGGACATTCAAAAAGTTGCCATCGGTATTCTTCGCCATCGATTAATTAAAAACTATAAAGCAGAAGCTGAGGGTTTAAGTATTGAAGATATTATTAAATCACTTTTTTAAAATAGATTTTGCATAATTCGTAAAATATTACCCATGAAAATCCTTTTTTTATAAAATATGTTTATTAAAACTGAATAATTGATAAATTATATTCATTGAATGGTCTGTATTCTTGATTATTTGCTAATAATCATTAAATTTTGTAATTTTGCAAAAGTTTAATCCTAAAAAATTTAAACTTAGTTGTTAAAATTATAAAAATAAAAAATATGGCATTCGATATTGATATGATTAAAAAGGTCTATTCGCAAATGGTGGAGAGAGTAGATAAAGCACGTGAGATTACTAGAAAACCATTAACTCTTTCAGAAAAAATATTATACTCGCATCTTTGGGATGGAAATGCATCTAAAGCATTTACAAGAGGTAAAGATTATGTAGATTTTGCACCAGATCGTATTGCTTGTCAAGATGCTACAGCTCAAATGGCATTATTACAGTTTATGCAAGCTGGTAAAAATAAAGTTGCAGTACCCACAACAGTTCACTGTGATCACTTAATTCAAGCAAAAGATGGGGCAGCAACTGATTTAAAAAATGCTAATAGCGTTAGTAGCGAAGTTTTTAATTTTTTAGAATCAGTTTCAAATAAATATGGGATTGGATTTTGGAAGCCTGGAGCTGGTATTATTCATCAAGTTGTATTAGAAAATTATGCATTTCCTGGTGGAATGATGATTGGAACTGATTCTCATACTGTTAATGCAGGTGGTCTAGGGATGGTTGCAATTGGTGTTGGTGGAGCAGATGCAGTAGATGTAATGGCAGGAATGGCCTGGGAGCTTAAATTTCCTAAATTAATTGGTGTAAAATTAACTGGAAAAGTTTCTGGATGGACATCGCCAAAAGATGTAATATTAAAGGTAGCAGGTATTGTTAGTGCCAAAGGTGGTACTGGAGCTATTGTAGAATATTTTGGAGATGGTGCTACTTCTTTGTCTTGTACTGGAAAGGGTACTATTTGTAATATGGGAGCTGAAATAGGAGCAACTACTTCTACTTTTGGTTATGATGAGTCCATGGAACGTTATTTAAGAGCAACGGATAGGGAAGATGTTGCTGATGCTGCTAATGAAGTAAAGGAATACCTTACTGGTGATGCTGAAGTTTATGCAAATCCTGAAAATTATTTTGATCAAATTATTGAAATAAACTTATCAGAATTAGGACCCCTAATAAACGGGCCTTTTACGCCAGATTTATCTACTCAAGTAGGTAAAGAAATGACAGAAAGAGCTACTGCTAATGATTGGCCTTTAAATGTTGAATGGGGGTTAATTGGTTCTTGTACTAACTCTTCTTATGAAGATTTATCAAGAGCATCTTCTATAGCTCAACAAGCTTTAGATAAAGGAATAAAAATGAAAGCTGAATTAGGAATTAATCCTGGTTCTGAGCAAGTTCGTTATACAGCAGAACGGGATGGAATCCTTGAGGTTTTCGAAAATTTAAATGCTAAACTATTTACCAATGCCTGTGGACCTTGTATCGGTCAATGGGCAAGATATAGTAATCCTAAAAATGCACCAAAGAATAGTATCATACATTCTTTTAATAGAAATTTTGCGAAGCGTGCAGATGGAAACCCTAACACCCATGCTTTTGTTGCTTCACCTGAGATAACTGCTGCAATTGCTATAGCAGGTCGTTTAGATTTTAATCCATTAAAGGATTCATTAATAAATAAAAACGGTAAAGAAGTAATGTTTGAGGAGCCAACAGGGTGGGAGTTACCTCCAAAAGGTTTTGAAGTAAAAGATAATGGATATTTGGCGCCAGAAGCAGATGGGGGTCATGTTCAAATAACAGTTAATGAAAGTTCTGAGCGTTTACAATTATTAAGTCCTTTTGTTCCTTTAGGGAATAAAATAGAGGGAGCAAAATTATTAATTAAAGCTTTTGGAAAATGTACAACAGATCATATCTCTATGGCTGGACCTTGGTTGCGATTTAGAGGTCATTTAGATAATATCTCGAACAATTGTTTAATTGGAGCAATTAATGCTTTCAATATGAAAACAAACTTTGTTAAAAGTCAATTGGATGGAGAATATGATTCCGTACCAAAAACACAAAGATCATATAAAGATGCAGGAGTTTTAACGATTGTTGTTGGTGATCATAATTATGGTGAAGGGTCTTCAAGAGAACATGCTGCTATGGAACCTCGTCATTTAGGAGTTGCTGCAGTAATAGTGAAATCGTTTGCTAGAATCCACGAAACAAACTTGAAGAAACAAGGTATGTTAGGATTGACATTTGCTAATGAAAGTGATTATGACTTAATACAAGAGGATGATACTTTTAACTTTTTAGATTTAAATGAATTTGCTCCAGGAAAACCTTTAACTGTTGAGGCGGTTCATAGCGATGGAAGTAAAGATATAATAATTACAAATCATACCTATAACGATTCACAAATTGAATGGTATGAAGAAGGATCAGCACTGAACTTAATTAAGAAAGGTAATGCTTAATTAGAACTAGTAATAAGATCAAAAAAAACCTCAAATTTATTTGAGGTTTTTTTGTTTAATATTTCATTAAATCGGAATATATGAAATTATAATTCAAAATTGACTTTAGCTGATCGCTATTAATTATTTTATATTCATTGAAGGCTAATTCGTTAAAAGTTGGATTATTACGACCCTCTTTTTTAAATTCTTTCGTATAAAATTCCCTTTTTTTAGGGTGGGTATCAGCACAGGCATTTAAGGTTTTATTCCAAATATTTTTTGCTAGTATTTCTTTGATAATTTGAATACAATCATCTCTATGAATAAGGTTTACAAAAGCATCTGGATAATTAATTGCTTTTCCGTTTTTAAAGAAATTCCCTGGTTTTCGGTCATAACCAATTAGACCTCCAAATCGCAAAATAGTCGATTTAAAATTTGTATTAGTTTTAAATAAGAGTTCTATTTCAGAAAGGGGATTTTTTTTAATTAAACTATTTTCAGTGACGATTGAGTTGCTATTTGGATATACCGAAGTGGAGCTTATAAATAGAATGGTTTTTATTTTTGAATTTTCAATGTGAGAAATTAAATTTTTAAAATCGGCTATGTTCTTTGATGGAATTGCAATAATCAATACTTCTGAATTTAAGAACTTTTCAAATTCATTTTCTCGATTACTTAAATTAATAATAAATGGTTGTACTCCATTAGACTTTAATTTTTCGACTTTGATTTCTGAAGTAATCGATCCTTTTATGGAATAGCCCTTCTTTGTTAACGTTAATGCTAATGGAAAACCAAGCCAACCACATCCTAATATACTAATGTTATTTTTCACATTATTACATTTTTATTAATTTAAAATTATCATATCATAAAATGAATCCCAGACCATAGTTAAATATTTTTAACAAAATCTAAAAACACTTTTTTATGAAGCTCAAGATCCATATTAGGAGAAAGCGCTACACGTGCAATATAATCTTTGTCACCTTCTTTAGTAGTCCCTTGGGTAGATGTTGCAGGTACTGTCCAGTAACACCCATTTAACTGTCCATAGCTCACGCAATACTTACTTTCATTGGGAATTTTAGTAATCATTAAGTTGATTAATTTTAAATTTAATTCCCTTTTATAAGCTTCTCTTTCCTCATCAGTATTGCCTTTGGTAGGAAGGTCTAATGAAAATACAGAAGGCATAAATCCTTCTTTTGCCAATGCTTCGGACACAAAATTTATTTTTGCATCTGGTAACGTATTGTTAATAAAGTTTACAAACTCACGAGTATTGGCATATGCAGCATGAATTCTTTGATTCATTGAAGGCATTTGTTTTGCCAATATTTCATATTGGACCGTTGTTGCCTCGTTATCGCAAAGTCTTAGGTGCAATTCTATTTTCTCCATCAAAGCATTCGTTTTTGTGTTTCCTATGCAATAGCCAGCAGTACATTTCCCACCACTTGGGAATTTCGACCCACTAGCAAATGAAATGGTCCTAATCGTTGATAGTATTTCACTTTCACCTAAAAAATGCACATTAGGGCAAAATGTTTGATCTAAAATAAAAATGGGATCAATAGCAATATTCCCGGTTGCAGTTTTACGGACTTCACTTAAAACATCTCTTAATTTTATAAGATCTGGAACCTCAACTCTAGGGTTTGTTGGAATTTCAGCGATAATGTAAGGGATTGCATCTTCATTAGCGATTTTATTTAAAACCAGATCAATACTATCAACCATATCGTGTTCACCATCAACTGGTAAATCCAATACTTCAACATTATCAATGCAAGCAGCAACTCTTCTAGCCTGGTCATTGGTTCCACCATAACAATTTGGAGGAACTACAATTTTGATAGCCTTTCCTTTATGGTTTTCTAGCGCATCATGAATTAGCCCCATTAAAATCGCATATTGGATAGATAGTCCACTTGAACCAACTAGGGCCTTTGTTTTTGTACCTGTAATAGCCTTAATTGAATCTAAGACCAATGTTTTATTTGTTTTAATATTACTTTTATTAGTATCAATAGAAAATTGACTTATTAGAAACTGTAGGGCAATTAAAGAATTTGCAGGTGTCATTGCAATGGTCTCTCTTCTTCTAACATGCTGTATTTCTGATATATAAGATTCATTGTGTTCTCCGTTTACGACTAAAATACTTCCCAAGAGTGCATGAATATTAATAGAAAAGTCAATAGTTGATCTTAGATCGAAATTGCATATATCATCCTTTTGTGAAATAAAAATGGTACTACCGTTAAACTTCGAAATGGCTGAAGTATTTTCAACCTTTAATAAATCAAATTTATAACCATAAATACGTCTTAGTATTTCCGCATCAAAAAAATCTGGTAATTCACATGTGTAAATAATTCGGGTATTTTTATTAGCGAATAAATTTTTTCTTAGAATGGCTAATATAGGAACCGTTTTTGATGAAAAACTGATTGCATTATTTGGGTTTGTATTATTTAAGTGAGCAATTGTCCATTCTACTAAGCAAGATAATGGATGTCCCAATCGAATATAGTCATAAGCAGTAGGTAATTCATTAAGCGCCGATGCTTCAGAATTCTTCTCATTAAATAAGACTTCAAATTGTTCTAAAAATTGACTTTTAGCTAATTTTTCATCATATATATCAAGCCGATGAGTGGTTAAATTCAACCAAGCCTTTGGCATGTTTTCTAAAACCTTATTTAAATAATTTAGTATTATATTGTTTTTCATTAACCGTAATTTTATAGTTTTAATTTGTTTTTAATCGTGATCCCGTGCAGGTGTTTATTGCATTAGGTGATCCTATTTAAATTAGTGTTATGTAGAATGATTAGTATAAACTTTTGATTTACAAAAATCTATTAAGTGAATCAATATTTATAAAGGGATTTATACGCAGGGGCCATTTTCGCAACAAGGTCCAAATTGACATTCGAAAAATGCTGCTACCACATTTACAAATACTACTAAAGTAGCAAGGTATACCACATATTTTTCAAATTTGAGTACTGAGTGATTTAATCCTGGTTTAAATCTATCACCAGAAAATAAGAATAAAGCAGAACCCAAAATACTTGCCGTAAAAATAAGGGCTCCCCAAGAATATAGATGCATGCCAAAAATAGGTGATCCATATCCGGTACTCTCTCCAGCTGCCACTGGAGCAATGTGCAGCATTATCTGCCTAACTGAAAACAAAGCACCTATCAGAGCTGATATGATAACTATACTAAAATGATTTGTGTCAAATCCAAAATATATGTTTAAAGAAAGACCTATTATTACTCCCATCATTGCCATACGCTGTAAAAGGCATAGTGGGCAAGGTTCTTCATGGAGACCAAATTGAAAATACAGCGCTGAGACTAAAATAATACAGATTAAAAGTATACAAGCACTATTAAAATACTTTGCAATTTTCATTTTCTTAGAAATTTAAATTTACAGGTGAAGTGGCGTGATAGAAAAACATGCATAAACTGGCAATTGAAGCCAATGTAAAAAAGAAATATGTCTTATTTTTATCCTTCTTTAGAAGCATAATAAAAGAAATTCCATATGTTAGAAAAATTAAACTCAAAATAGTTATTGTTTTCTCAAATGTAATGTTTAAAAATTGAATTTGCTAATTAATTTTTTTAAAAAAAAACATACTCTTTGAAGGTATCTCCAATTATGCCAATGAAAAATAATATTTAAAAAAAATAAAGTACTTGTTGTTAAAACTATTAATTTTTAATGCCTATAATTCATTTTAAAGCACCCTTAT
>Ga0233427_10000500_pt1 | contig 50040 bp, 48 predicted proteins | sample SI_118_April2016_5_FD_179885 | JGI IMG/M metagenome (GOLD analysis project Ga0233427, IMG submission 179885) | Seawater microbial communities from Saanich Inlet, British Columbia, Canada - SI_118_April2016_100_MG | ecosystem: Environmental > Aquatic > Marine > Inlet | place: Canada: British...
TTAGTATCTTTCCTCCATTTTTTAGGCTATTGATGCAAATTTTTGAAGCAGTTTCAATTTGATCGACAATTGATTCTAATGTATTTTGACTGGCTTTGATATGCTCGTTAAATTCGTGTTTGATGATTGACTGCATAGTTACTTTATTTTTTAATCTTTTCAATAGTTTTAGTGGAACTTTTGCCATCGACAAATTCGACTAATCTTAACTCATCTACTATATCTTGTCCGACTACCTCTTTTCCTCTATAATCACCACCCTTAACTAAAATATGAGGCTCTATTGATTTAATTAATTCATAAGGCGTATCCTCGTCGAAGATTACGACATAGTCAACAACTTCAAGGGCGGCCAGTATATATGCTCTGTCATCTTGCAAGTAAATGGGACGCCCCTTGCCTTTTAATGAAGTAACAGACCTGTCAGAATTGAGTCCAAGTATAAGGATATCACCAAAGTTTTTAGCTGTTTCTAAATAACTGATATGCCCAGCATGAAGCAAATCAAAGCAACCATTTGTGAATACAATTTTTTTCCCTTTTAATTTTAACTTTTGGCTCAGGTTGGCAATCTCAACCCGGTTTTTGATATGCTTATCACTTGAAGACTTGTTAAGGCTTGACTCATACTCAATGATCTCATTAATGGTTGCTGTTGCGCTTCCGATTTTACCAACCACAACCCCTCCGGCTAGGTTAGAAAATGCAACAGATTCATCAATGCTATAACCACAAGCTATGGCAAACCCTAGTGAGGCAAGGACAGTATCACCTGCACCAGTAACATCAAAAACTTCTTTAGCAGCTGTAGGAAGAGTGCGCAACTTTCTATCATAAATTGCTATTCCATTCTCACTAAGCGTTATTAAGGATATATCTAAGTTGCACATAGATTTGAGTTTTACGATTGCATCAGTTAAGCTAGCTTCATCTTTAATATTAATATTAGTTGCTATACTTGCCTCTTTTTTATTTGGAGTGAGTAAAAATGCACCTTTATATTTCAGATAATCATTACCTTTGGGGTCAACTAAAACCTTCTTATTGTATTTTTTTGCTGTATTAATTAATGATTGAGTTAACTGATTAGTAAGAACTCCTTTCCCATAGTCAGAGAAAAGTATTACCTCGTAGTCATTAACTATATTAGTAAAAGTCTTAATAATAGTTTTTTGTGATTCCGCATCAATGTCGTCCAAACTTTCTCGGTCATAGCGAACCACTTGCTGTTGGGTGGCAATAATCCTAGTTTTTTTTGAACTTGTACGATTCTTTTGAGTGATTAAGAATTTTGTGTGAACTTTTATATCTTCTAGGAGCTTCATTAGTTCGCTTGATATCTCACAGCTTCCTACTACACTCATAATATCTACTTGTGCGCCAAGTTTCTTAAGATTATTAACCACATTTCCAGCCCCACCTAAAACTGTACTTTCACGTTTAACATCAATCACTTGAACAGGCGCCTCTGGTGAAATCCGTTTACAAGAACCCCAAAGGTATTGATCAACGATAAGATCACCAATAACCAGTATTTTTGGTGATTTATTTTGAAGATTAATCATATAATTTTCATTCCATGTGTTCTCTTAATTTCAGGAATATAAGACTTAATTCCTTTTTCTAATGATATTTTGGGTTCAAAGCCTAGGTTGGATATCGAGGAGCTAATATTTGCTTGAGTGTGAGTTTGATAGTCATCAAAAGGATTTTCAAAATATTCTATGCCTAGGTTAGTTTGAAGCTCGTTTTGAAGAATATCGACGATATCCTGAAAGCTTCTTGAAACTCCTGTTCCAACATTGAAAATACCATTTTTTTTAGGGTTGCAAGCCCTTATGAGGGCTTGTAAAACATCTTCAATATAAATAAAATCACGAAAAATTTTATCTGATCCTTTAAATAAACGTGGAGCTTTGGCATCTAGAATTTGATGAGCAAGCTGAATTATCATAGATGATGTATTGCCTTTATAAAATTCTCTTGGACCGTAAACATTAAAAAATCTTAATCCCACTAATATTAAATCTGGATTTTCTTTTGAAAATTCATTAGCAATTTGATCCATAGCATATTTACTATAACCATATGGATTTTCAGGGTTTTCTTTGCCTATGGTTTGTGGTGATGGTTGACTACCATAAGTTGCTGCAGAGCTAGCATATACCATGACAGCTTGGTTTTTTTTTGCTAAAACTAAAAAATCATAAAAAGAATTTACATTCGTTTTCATGATTATCTCTTGATCGTAAATACGAGTATCAGAGATAGCTGCTTGATGGAATATATAGTCAAACTTATAATTAGCTAATCGATTTATGTCACTTTGATTATTTATGTTGCCGCAAATAATCTTGCCTTTAAAATCAATTAAGTTTTTGTAATGCCCAAAGCTTTTTAAGTTACCATTAGAAAAAATCTCTGAATTTCTAAAGCAATCAAAGATTATAACTCTTGACTTAGGGAAATTTTCTTGAAAATAAAAAGCAAGATTGCTACCAATAAAACCCGCACCGCCAGTTATTAGAATAGTCTTATTATTAAAATCTATATTTTTATACATCATAGTTAATTAAAATTTGTTTAATTATAGAGCATAATTATGAAACACAAAGTGAGATGAAGCTACTTGTCGCAGATATATATTAAATTTTTTTGGTAAATTAATTGTGTTCATTAGTTGAACAACATTAATAATGATGTTAGAATGTATCTTGAAGATGTAAATTGTTTTTGTAGTATTTTCCTACAAAAGGGCGGTAGCGTTCTTTATAAGCCTTATTACTTGATGAATTAATGAACAAGCGTGATATACATCTTGATCTACTTCGTAAGATAGAATCAAATCCTAAGTATACTCAAAGAAAGCTCTCTAGTGAGATGGGAGTTAGTTTGGGCAAGATAAATTACTGCTTAAAAAAACTGACTGAAAAGGGATTAGTTAAATTCACAAACTTTTCACAAAATAAGAATAAAATCGTCTATGTTTACTTGCTTACTCCTAGAGGTATCGAAGAAAAGTCGAAGCTAACTGTTTCGTTCTTAAAAAGAAAAATTTATGAGTATGAGTTACTAAAAAAAGAGATTAGTGAGCTAAAACTTGAAATAGAGTCTGAAGAATTAAATATTGAAAATCAATAAGGTCGATTATCAAATCAATTAAATTAATAATTATGGTTACAAGATTATTAGGAGTATTTCAATGAAAATAGCAATTGTTGGCATTGGCTATGTTGGGCTTTCTAATGCAATGCTCCTATCACAAAAACATGAGGTTATTGCTCTGGATATAATTCCAGATAAGATTGAAAAACTTAACAACAAAATCTCGCCAATTGTAGATGCTGAAATTTCAGATTTTTTAGTCAATAAGGATCTTAACTTTACCGCAACACTTGAAAAAGAGCTAGCATACAAAGATGCAGACTTTGTAATCATTGCTACACCAACTGATTATGACACCTCCAGTAATTATTTCAATACTGATTCATTAGAGTCAGTTATTCAAGATGTTTTAGATATTAATCCTAAGACAGTCATGATTATTAAGTCAACAGTCCCAGTTGGGTATACTGCAAGTATTAAAAATAAGCTTAATATTGATAATATTATCTTCTCTCCAGAGTTCTTAAGAGAAGGGCTTGCACTTTATGACAATCTATATCCATCACGAATAATTGTTGGTGAGATATCAGAGAGGGCTAAACTTTTTGCAAGCATTTTGCAAGAAGGTGCTATTAAAGATGAAATCGATGTTCTTTATACTCATTCAACCGAAGCAGAAGCAGTAAAACTTTTTAGTAATACATATCTTGCTATGCGAGTGTCCTATTTTAATGAGCTAGATTCATATGCTGAGGCGCATAATCTGAATACAAAACAAATCATTAAAGGCGTAGGTTTAGACCCCAGAATTGGATCTCACTATAACAACCCTAGTTTTGGCTATGGAGGCTATTGTCTTCCAAAAGATACCAAACAACTTAAAGCTAACTATAAGGATGTGCCAAATGTTCTTATTACTGCTATTGTTGATGCAAACTCAACAAGAAAAGATTTTATTGCAGATTCAATTATTCGTAAAAATCCTAAAGTTGTAGGCATACACCGACTGATTATGAAGAGTGGTTCTGATAACTATAGGGCTTCGAGTATCCAGGGTATTATGAAGCGTATTAAAGCAAAAGGCATTAATGTTATTATTTATGAACCAGTTCTATCTGAGCAAGGTGAAAATAAGTTCTTCCAATCGGAGATTATTAAAAATCTAGAAGAGTTTAAAGAAATCAGCGATGTCATAGTTGCAAATAGAATGGTTGATGAATTGCAAGAAGTAAAAGACAAGGTTTATACGAGAGATTTATTTAGTATAGATTAGTTCTATAATTTCCTTGAAAAATTTATGAAAATATTAGTAACAGGTTCAGCAGGCTTTATTGGCTCTGCTCTATCAATTAGATTGCTTGATAGAGGTGATGAGGTCGTTGGGATTGATAATCATAATAATTACTATAATCCTCAACTTAAAGAGGATCGCTTAGCTCGCCATGCTGAGCATCCAAACTACACTCATATTAGAATGAATCTTGAAGATCGTGAAGCAATGGAAAGCCTATTTGAAAATAATAACTTTGAGGGTGTGGTTAATTTGGCAGCTCAAGCAGGTGTGCGTTATTCTATCAATAATCCACTTAAGTACATTGATACCAATTTAGTGGGATTTGCAAATATTTTAGAGGGTTGTCGCCATAGCAAAGTAGGGCACTTTGTATATGCCTCATCAAGCTCTACTTATGGTCTTAATACTAAACAACCATTTTCTACACATGATTCGGTTAATCACCCTTTGAGTTTGTATGCAGCTACTAAGAAAGCTAATGAGTTAATGGCACACACATATTCTCATCTATATAGTTTACCAACAACAGGCTTAAGATTTTTCACAGTTTATGGCCCATATGACAGGCCTGATATGGCGCTTCAAAAATTTACCAGAGCTATTATGAATAATGAGCCTATTAAGGTGTTTAACTTTGGAAAACACCGACGAGATTTCACTTATATTGATGACATCATTGAAGGTATCATTAGAATATTAGATAAACCAGCAACTCCTAACGCTCATTGGGATAGTGATAATCCAGATCCAGCAACTTCCAGTGCGCCTTACAGAGTTTATAATATTGGCAATAATAATCCAGTGAATCTTATTGATTATATCGAAGCATTAGAAATCTCACTGGGAAAGACTGCTGAAAAGGAATTAATGCCTCTCCAGCCCGGTGATGTGCCAGACACTTATGCTGATGTTGATGATTTAGTTGAAGAATTTGGATACAAGCCTAGTACAAGTATTAAGCAAGGGATTGAGAATTTTGCATTGTGGTATAAGAATTACAACAAAAAATAACAAAATTTTGTATGAAAAATCCAATTATTCCTCAAAATATAATTTTTTTGGCTTATTAGAGGAGAAATTTCATAATTTATTTTGTGGAGTATTTGTTCGTTATTGGCATGATATTTTTTAATGGTCTCGCATCAAATTTAAAAAACCTTTCTTGTCAGAAAGTTTTTTCTTTAAAGTTTGCTAAGAATTTTTCATAGTTAGATATAGAGAGTTGTTAAAAGAGAGATGTTAATTATTGCAATAAAAATTAATATAGAAGGAGCATAATATGTTGAAAGACTCATCAGTTTTAATAACTGGGGGAACTGGTTCGTTTGGTCACAAATTTGTCCCTATGACTTTGGCAAAATATAATCCAAAGAGGATTGTTATTTTTTCTCGAGATGAAATGAAACAGTGGGAAATGGCTAAATTGTTCAAAGATGATCCTAGAGTTCGTTTCTTAATTGGAGATGTTCGCGATAAAAATAGGTTATACCGAGCGTTAGATGGTATTGACTATGTTGTTCATGCTGCAGCTACTAAAATTGTACCTACTGCTGAATATGACCCGTTTGAATGTGTAAAGACTAATGTAATAGGTGCCATGAATCTTATTGATGCCTGTATTGACAAGGGTGTTAAGCGCATTGTTGCTCTTTCTACTGACAAAGCCAGTAGTCCTGCGAACTTGTACGGAGCAACTAAGCTTACTTCCGATAGATTATTTGTGTCTGGAAATTCTTATAGTGGTATGGGGCATGAGACAAGTTTCTCAGTTGTTAGATATGGCAATGTAATGGGCTCTAGAGGATCTGTTATCCCATTTTTTATATCGATTGCAAAAGATGGAGTATTGCCAATTACAGATAATCGTATGACTAGATTTATGATTTCATTAGAAGAGGGTGTTGAGCTAGTTTGGCATGCTTTTGATGATATGAAGGGGGGTGAAATCTATGTTAAAAAAATCCCTTCTATGAAGATAACAGATATTGCACTTGCTGTTGATGATAAGGCTAAGCAAGAGGAAGTTGGCATTAGGCCGGGTGAAAAGTTGCATGAGCAAATGATTGGTCTAGAAGATGCTTTGTATACTTATGAATATTCTGGACATTATAAAATCTTACCCTCAATTAATAAATGGAGTAAAGATCCTGAAAGAATAGGGAAGGGTAAAAAAGTTGATCAAAATTTCACATATTGTTCTGATAACAATAAAGAGTGGATGGAGATTTCCGAACTGCAAGACTGGATTGCTCAAAATAAACAGAACATCGGAAATATTTGATATTATAAAAAGGAGACATGTAATGAAAACAGAGCAGGAAATTTTTTGGAAGGGCGGCTTTGGTGATGAGTATATTGATAGAAATAAGAGTGATATACAATTAGCCTCTAACACTTACTTTTTCTCCAAGGTATTTAATAGAACTGGTAAGATTGATTCTATTGTGGAATTTGGGTGTAATATTGGTATGAATTTGAAGGCCATAAGATCCTTATTGCCCGAGACAAGCCTCTCTGGGATTGAAATTAATAAAAGAGCTGTCGATGATCTTAACAAATGGAAGGGTGGGGCTCATGTTATAGAGGGATCTATCTTAGATATAGAGCTTGACACTAGGTTTGACTTGACTCTGATTAAGGGTGTATTAATACATATTAACCCTGAAAGGTTAGATGATGTTTATACTCGACTTTACAATTTTTCAGATAAATATATTTGTATTGCCGAGTATTACAACCCAACCCCAGTTACGATTCCGTATAGAGGTTATGATAATCGTCTATTTAAACGTGATTTTGCTGGTGAGTTGATGAGTAAATATTCCGACCTTGAGCTTGTGGATTATGGCTTTCTTTATAAAAATGATCCAATTTTTCCTCAAGACGATATAACTTGGTTTCTGATGAAGAAAAGTTAAATGATTCCGTATGGAAAGCAAGATATTAATCAGGCTGATATAAACTCAATTATAAGTGTACTAAAGTCTGATTTTCTAACACAAGGCAAACAAGTTCCTTTATTTGAAAAAACAGTTTCAGATTATTGTGGCGTAGAATATGGAGTAGCGGTTAATAGTGCCACTTCAGCGCTACATATTGCTTGTTTGGCATTAGGGCTTAGAAAGGGTGACTGGCTCTGGACTAGTCCAAATTCTTTTGTTGCTTCTGCTAATTGTGGTTTATATTGTGGTGCAAAAGTTGATTTTGTTGATATTGATACAAAGACTTATAATTTGTCTGTCGAAGAGTTAGAAATAAAATTAATTCAGGCTGAACAAGATGGTAAACTTCCAAAAATTGTAATACCTGTTCATTTCGCCGGACAATCGTGCGACATGAAGGGGATTTATTCACTCAGTCAAAAGTATGGCTTTAAGATTATTGAGGATGCTTCACACGCAATTGGTGGTAGATACCTAGATCGGTTAATTGGAGGTTGTCAATACTCTGATATTACTGTATTTAGTTTTCATCCTGTTAAAATCATTACAACAGCAGAAGGCGGACTAGCAACAACGAATGATAAAGAGCTGGCGGAGCGTATGCAGCTATTTCGCAGTCATGGCGTAACTCGCGACTCAAAGTTTATGACTAAAGAGTCTGAAGGTGGATGGTATTATCAGCAAGTTGGTTTAGGGTTTAATTACCGTATGACTGAATTACAGGCTGCATTGGGAATAAGTCAAATGCAAAGACTTGATTATTTCGTTACTAAGCGTCATATTCTTCAAGAAAGGTATGACTCATTGTTAAACAATTTTCCAATTATCAAGCCTTATCAAGATAAGTACAGTTATTCTGCATTGCATCTATATCCAATTAAAATTGATATTGAAAAAAATACCAAGGATCGTAAACAAATTTTTAATGAGCTTAGAAGTGAGTGTATTGGAGTAAATGTACATTATATTCCAATACACACCCAGCCATATTATCGTAAATTTGGATTTAAAAGTGGCGACCTTCCTATTTCAGAAGAATATTACAGTAGGGTGATTAGCCTTCCTTTGCACCATAGAATGAAATTTTCTGAGCAGGATTATGTGGCTAGTAAGTTAGAAAATATTTTAAAAGGATAATTATGATTACTATAAAGAATAAAAAAATAGGAGCCGGCCATCCATGTTTTATTACATTTGAAGCTGGGCCGACGCATAATGGTATAGAAAGCGCTAAACGATTAGTTAGGCACGCAGCTGAATCAGGGGCTGATGCAGTAAAATTTCAAATTTTTGATACAGATAGACTTGTTGCTGATAAAAAACAACTATTTTCATATGGTGTTTTAATAAATAAAGAAACGGGAGAGACTGAGACAATACAAGAATCTTTATATGATATTTTACAGCGTCGCTCCTTGACTAACCAAGAGTGGACAGAAGTTAAAAATTATTGTGATCAATTGGATATTTTGTTTTTCTCAACAGTTGGCTTTGATGAGGATGTGGATTTTTTGGTTGAACTAGGCTGCGATTCAATTAAAATTGCTTCTGCAGATGTTAATCATTATCCACTACTTAGAAAAGTTGCAAGAACAGGTATGTGCATTCAGTTGGATACAGGCATGGCGACGCTAGGAGAGATTGAGGCGGCAGTTGATGTTATTCGCTCAGAAGGTAATGAAAAAATTATTATACATCAGTGCCCTTCAGGCTATCCAGCTCGACTTGAAAGTATAAATTTAAATACAATAACGACACTACAGCAAATGTTTATATATCCTATTGCATTTTCAGACCATACACCAGGCTCTGAGATGGATATAGCAGCAATTGCACTTGGTGTAAATCTTATAGAAAAAACAATTACAGAAGATCGAATGACTAGAAGTGTTGAACATGTTATGTCTATAGAGCCTCATGAGATGAAAAAGTTCATAAGAACGATACGTGATGTGGAAATAGCGCTTGGCTCCAACAGGAGAGTGATGGCGCCACAAGAAAAATTAAAAAGGGACGAGATCCGGAGGAGTGTTTTTTTGAGAAGTAATGCCAAATCGGGACAAAAATTAAATAAATGTGATATTGAATTTAGAAGACCTGGATTTGGGATTACACCAGATCAATATGAAGAGATTTTATCGGCAAGAATAAAGATTGATATAGAGGCTGGAAAAATGCTAACCATGAATGATATTTTATTTGATGAATGAGTAATATTGCAATTATTCCGGCAAGGGGAGGATCAAAGAGATTGCCAAGAAAAAATATACTTCCTTTGGGCGGGGTTCCGTTAATTGGTAGGGTGATAAAAGCATGTTTAGAGGCTAATGTTTTTGAACGTATTATAGTCAGTACCGAAGATGAAGAAATAGCACATATAGCTAAAACATATGGAGCTAGCATACATAACAGATCAGAATCTCTAGCTGCTGACACATCCAAGGTAGTAGAGGTGTGTGTGGATGTATTAAAAAATATCGATTGTGAGACTTTTTGCTGTATTTATGCTACAGCAGCCTTAATCAAGCCGGATACGATCAAAGCATCTTGTTCAGTTTTTTTACACTCAAAAGGGTCAAACTGTTTAATGGGAGTTTCGAAATACAATTATTCCCCAGTGCAGGCACTAATAGTAAATGCTGATAATACAGCAAAGCTATTAATGCCTGAATACGAAAAAACGCAATCACAATTTCATCCAAAAATAAGAGCTAGTAACGGCACTTTCTATTGGGGAAGGAAGCAAAGCTTCCTTAAAGAGAAAACATTTTACTGTAGTTCGTTAAAAACGATTGATATTCCAAGTAGCGAGGTATGCGATATTGATACAAGGGATGACTACGATAGACTTATTGGTATTTTTAATGAAGATAGTCTTTCGTGTTGATTCCTCTCTAACTATGGGCGCAGGTCATGTTATGCGTTGCCTGACCTTGGCACAAGCGCTAAAAAAAAATGGTGCGAATGTGGAATTTATTTGTCGAAAACACAAAGGAAGCTTAATAGATAAGATTCGATCAAGTGGGTTTGTTGTTCATGAGTTAAAGGTGTTTAAAGAGGTTGATTTTGATAATAAACTAGCACATTCTCATTGGCTGGGTGCAACCCAACAACAAGATGCTGATAATTGTATTGATATACTCAAAGCGGAAAAGTCCAACTGGCTTATTGTTGATCATTACGGCTTAGATGAGCAGTGGCAAAAGAGACTTAAACCTTATTATGAAAAATTAATGGTGATTGATGATTTGGCAGATCGTAAACACCAGTGCGATATTTTGCTTGACCAAACATTTGGTCGACAGAAAGAAGACTATTCTGTATTAACCCCAAAAGACTGTAAGTTACTATTGGGATCACAGTACGCACTACTTAGACCTGAATTCGCCAAATGGAGAATATATAGTTTAGAGCGTCGAAGTAAGCCAGAGTTTAAACAATTGCTTATTAATATGGGTGGTGTTGACGTTGATGATTTTACCGGGCAAGTTTTAGATAAGCTGAAAACTTGCACTTTCCCAAGTGATATAAATATTACTGTTGTGATGGGGGGGTCGGCTCCTCACGTAGAAGGTGTTAGAATCAAAGCTAGCGCTTTACCTTACAAGACAGAAGTGAAAATTAATGTAGATAATATGGCTGAAATTATGTCAAATTCTGATATTTCTATTGGCGCGTCAGGAGCAACAACATGGGAAAGGTGTTGTCTTGGCTTACCCACCATACAAATTATTACCGCACATAATCAGGAGTTAATAGCAAACAATCTTGATAGAGCTAGTATTGTAAAACTCACTGCAATTGGTTCATTGTCAACATTTCTTGAAACAAGACAACACTGGATGTCAGATATTAGTGTAAATGCAAGCAAAATATGTGCTGGAACAGGAGCCACAATAGTGGCGAGTTATTTACAATGAGAATAGCAATATTAACATCAAAAAACCAGTGGTTTGAGTATTACGCCAAAATACTGTCAGAAAGCCTAGGAAATGCCAAAATTTATAATAATTATGAGAATTTTGAAGGTAAGCACGATATCGTTTTCATTCTCAGTTATCATCAACTAGTTGGCAAGGAATTTTTATCTAAGAATACGCACAATATAGTTATTCATGAAAGTCTTCTTCCAGAAGGAAAGGGTTGGTCGCCTTTGTTCTGGCAAGTGCTTGACAATAAGAAAACAATACCATTTACGATGTTTGAGGCTTCACATGGTATTGATGATGGCGATATTTATCTTGTTGATGAACTTGAATTAACAGGTTTTGAACTTAATGACGAATTGAGAAAAAAACAGGCCGAAAAGATTATCAATATGTGTATCAATTTTGTTAATAATTATGACAAATTTAAAAGTTTAAATAAACAAAGTGGAGATGAGACTTTTTATGCAAAAAGAGGTTTGAGCGATAGTAAGCTTGATGTCAATAAATCGATTAAAGAGCAATTTAATTTATTAAGAGTTGTAAGCAATAAAGAATACCCTGCATTCTTTGAGATAGACGGGCATAAATTTTTGTTAAAGATAGAGCGGTTTAAGGATGAAAGTTAAGTTAATGAACTATATTGTTGCAGCAGTTGGAGACTGGAATAAGGAAATTTTTGATAAAGTATCAAAAAGGCAAAGAGGTGATTGGTATTTTTGCTCAGCACCAAGCGAATTGGATGATTTGTTAGAAAGGGTTACTCCTGAATATATATTTTTCCCACATTGGAGTTGGATAGTGTCCGATGAGATTGTTGAGAAATATGAATGCATCTGTTTTCATATGACTGACTTGCCATTTGGTAGAGGAGGGTCTCCTTTGCAAAATTTAATTGTTCAGGGCTATAAAGACACAATATTAACCGCTTTAAGAATGGGAAAGAGCGTGGATACTGGTCCAATATATTATAAAAAACCTTTGAGCTTACATGGTTCAGCGCACGATATTTACAAAAGAGCTGGGAAATTATGCTGGGATATGATTAGTAATTTTATTAAAGAAAATCCTAACCCAGTGGCGCAAGAAGGCACAATAACAAATTTTAAGCGCAGGACGCCAGAACAAAGTCAGATTCCAGAAGGGTTGTCATTAGAAGATATATATAATTATATTCGCATGTTAGACGCACCTGGATATCCCAAAGCCTTTTTGGAAATGAACGACTATAGGCTAGAATTTGAGAGTTCTGACTATGCTGATGGTAGATTAAGTGCAAAAGTTAGTTTTATAAAGAGAGAGGAATAATGTCTGAGATTATTATTAATGGAAGAAAAATTGGTGCTGGTTACCCACCTTATGTGATTGCTGAACTATCTGCAAATCATAATGGTAAGTTACAAAAGGCATTAGACACTATAACCAAAGCCAAATCTTGCGGTGCAGATGCTGTAAAGCTGCAAACTTACAAAGCAGACACCATGACGATTGATTCGGACCATGAGGATTTTTATATTCAAGGCGGGCTATGGGATGGTTATAAATTATATGACTTGTATAAAGAGGCAGAAACCCCATTCGAATGGCATAAAGCCATGTTTGATCATGCAAGAAAAGTAGATATTACATGTTTTTCTACTCCATTTGATGAAACGGCGGTTGATTTGTTAGAAGACTTAAACGTTCCTGCATATAAAGTTGCTTCATTTGAAGCAACTGATTTGCCTTTGATTAAATATATCGCTTCAACTAAAAAGCCAATGATTATGTCAACTGGCATGGCGAACTTTGAGGAGATTGAAGAAATGGTAGAGACGGCAAGAGATGCCGGCTGTAAAGATTTAATTTTACTGCATTGTATTAGTAGTTATCCAGCACCAGTAGATCAATCTAATTTGTTAACTATTCCAGATATGAGGAAGAAGCTAGGAATTCAGATAGGCCTTTCAGACCATACTGTAACCAATACTGCTTCGGTTGTAGCTTCTTCGCTTGGTGCAACCTTAATTGAAAAACATTTTATTTTAGATAGAAATGAAAAAGGCCCTGATTCTGAATTCTCAATTAATCCAGTTGAATTGACGTCATTATGCAAAGAAACTAAGGATGTTTGGTTATCCTTGGGGTGTGCAGGATATGAAAGAAAACCTGCTGAAGAAGCTAATATAAAATTTAGAAGGTCTGTTTACTTTGTTAAAGATATGAAAGCTGGAGAAATTATAACTAAGGAGCATGTCAGGAGAATCCGCCCAGGTTTCGGCTTGCCACCAAAATTCGAAAAAGAAATTATCGGAAAACTTGTAAAAAAAGATATTAAGTCTGGCACCGCAACAAGCTGGGAGTTAATTGATGAATAAAACCATACTTGTTATTGCAGCGCATTCTGATGATGAAGCTTTAGGCTGTTCAGGAGCTATCGCCAAACACATTAAACAAGGTGATAGTGTTCATTTGTTATTTATGACAGATGGTGTTGCTTCGAGACCAGGAAGAAGAGATGATGAAAAGCGCTTGACTGCGGCACAAGATGCCGCTCAAATTCTAGAAGTAAGTTCTTTTACTAACCTTAATTTCCCTGATAACAAGATGGATTCGATTCCATTATTGGACATAGTAAAAGAAATTGAAAATACAATTGTACAGACTCAGCCAGAAGTTATCTACACTCATCATATTGGGGATCTGAATATAGATCACCAAATAACACATAAAGCAGTGGTAACTGCATGTAGACCACAGCCAAGCTTTTGTGTTGAAGAAATTTATGCGTTTGAAGTTCTTTCCAGTACCGAATGGAACACGCCTGGTGTAGAGGCTTTTTCTCCCAATGTCTTTATAGATATAACGGATTATATTGATATAAAAAAACAAGTTCTTGAAGTTTATTCTGAAGAGATGCATCAACCGCCTCATAGTAGAAGTATTGATAATGCGCTTCGTTTAAATGCATTAAGAGGTAGCTCTGTTGGTATAGAGTATGCTGAGGCATTTGAGCTAATTAGGATGAGTCGATAATATGCAAAGAAAATCTGGATTAGCTATAGGATTATTAGATAATGCAATTGATAACGCGACAACAATCACCAATGTTGCATTAGGTGTGCCAACTATTGAAAAACACGTGACTATAGATTGTAATGGTGACACCTTTGTAGACTCTAGTTTTATAAATGGAGTAATATGAGCATTATAGGTGTGGTGAATTATGGGTGTGCACTAAGTAAGTATACAAAAATCGAAAACCACCTAAATATTTTTTTTAAAAATTTGTCAGAGATTTTGGGGTGGTAAATATTAATCATAAAAAATTTGATAGCAAGAATGAATACCCTGTTGATATTTTTGGAATTAAAAAACTCGGGATAACGGCATGGCTGGACGATTATTACATTCCCGTAACAGGTAGGGAGTATAAAATAATTTATGATAATATTATGGCTATATATATAGAGTCGCTTTGTATTCAAGCAGGCAATGATCGTTATTATTTATTAGGGGTGTCAAACATAAAGATTGCCTCTTTGATGGCTCATGAGGTTTTTAATAGGCTGAAATTAATAAGATTAAAAGAAGATGGGTATGACAGTATTATTGGTAAAAAGAAAGAGAAAATTGATGATATTGACTTTAAATTAAATAAAGACATTTTTGATTCATTAAAACCTAAGAAGCCTTCAAAAATAAATAGAGTTAAACAATATATTAGGGTAGTTTTTTATTTTTTTAAAGCAGCCTTTATGTATCGATATAAAAAACGAACTATATGCTATAACTTTGGATTTAGTCCTGATAATATGAAAGCATATATTTCTGAAAATAATATGGTTGCTGGTTATTTTTATCCATCTTTGTTATTGGACAATGATAGGGTTTTTAAGTGTGATAATGACTTGACGAACGCGACCAATCAGTTTGTTTCAAAAGTAATTAAAAGGTACGATTGCTTAAATAAAGATAAGGTGTTTTTTATAGATGAAATTGATGAAATTTTTCAAAAAAGTAATGACTATTTGTTAAAAAATTTAAAGTTTATAAAAAAGCATAAATTAGGAACATTATTAGCCATTGGTTTAGGTAGTCCATTGCATCGCGCACTTGTTTCAGCCTGGAGATTGTCAGGTCAAAAAGTTATTGGATTTTCTCACGGGAATTCTTATGCAACACCTTTTAATAATTCGTTGATAGAGCATGATGGACTGTCAATTGCTTCAGAAGTAATAGCACTTTCTAAAGGTCAAAAAATGATTCTTCAAAAAATGATTGACATTTATCCTTATAAATTAAAAATGGCTAAGATGAGTGTCATTAACAATTCCCATTACAAGAAGCTATTCAATCAATTACAAAAAACAAATAAGGTAAGGAAGATTAAAAAAGTAATGCTTATTGGCTTCCCTATGAACAGCTTTATGTATCCATCTATACCTTCTAACCATTCATTTTCAAATTTAAAATTGGAGCTTGATATAGTAAAGTGCCTTAAAGCTTACGGTTATGAGGTTGTTTATAAGGCGCATCCTGATCGTTTGAATGAAATATCTAGAGTTTTTGACGGTAGAGTTGATGAAATATTGACGGATCCATTTGAAGAGGTGTACGACTCTGTAGATTGTGTAATTTTTGGACACTCAAGTACAACCACTTTTGGCTTTAGTTTGTTAACTAATAAGCCTATGGTTCTTATAACCACTAAAGATATTAGTTGGTATTCAGATACGAAAATTTTGCTTGAAAAACGTTGTAGAATTATAAACGCTGAGGTAAATGATAATGATGAAATTATTTTTGATGAGTCAAAGCTAAAGCAGGCGATTGATAATTCGGTTAACCAGATAAATTATGAAATTGTCCGTAAGTATGCATTTTAAAGGCGGTAGAGAGGGTGTTTGTGCTAATGATATTTGGCGTGAATCATCGACTCCTAGTGTGACAAGTAGCTATGCAGGTTTTGCATATGTATCTAATAATAACTATCTGTTTAATGATGTACATGAAAAAATATCAGATTTTTTTAATATAGATAATTTAAGTGATCAACTTAAAGAAAAAATTCAAAATATTAAGGGACACTACTCTTTTGTGATGGAAACTCAAGATTATGTGTTGGCCGTGGTAGATAGAGTAAGGTCTTATCCAGTTTACTATGCAGAAATAAACGGTGTATTTATATCAAATTCAGAAATTGATATAAAGAGAGAATCGCATTCAAATGATGTGGATAAAGAATCATTATTAGAATTTGAAATGTCTGGTTATGTTACGGGACGTAAAACATTGTATAAAAAAGTTTATCAAATGTTGCCAGGTGAATATTTATTGTATGAGAAGAAAAGTAAAAAACTACACAGGGAGCGTTATTACCAATATGGATTAGGCTGTTATAATCCAATTCAAAAAACAGAAGATGAGCTTTTGAAAGAGTTACATCAACTCCATCTGAAAATATTTTCTGAGATGATTAATTCACTTAATGGAAGGCCGGTGTGGATACCTTTGAGTGGTGGACTAGATTCTCGTTTTATTTTGGCAATGTTAAAAGAATTAAATTATGAGAATATCACTACATTTTCTTATGGACCAAATAGATTTTGGGAGATAAAAAAGGCTGAAAAAATTGCTAAATTTTTAAATGTAAATTGGCATCATGTTGAGTATAACTCAAAGAAAATGAGAAAATTTTTTGATACAAAAGATCGGAAAGAATATTATAAGTACGCATGGGGTATGAATACAGTGCCTATACTGAATGATTATTATGCAATTTTAATGATGAGAGAGAGGGGCGTCATACCAGATGATGCTGTTTTTATTAATGGGCAATCTGGTGATTTTTTAACTGGCGGTCATATTCCGGATTTAGAGAATAATAATTATGAAACTTCATTTTTAATAGAAAAAATAATCGACAAACACTATTCACTATGGCAACGCCTCAAAGTAGGGGGTAATTTAAAGCATATTACAGACGTGATTTTGTCTGCAGTTAATCTCAGTGGTGAAGATAAAATATCAGCAGCAGATGTGGCAAGGTATTATGAGTTTTATGAATGGCAAGAAAGGCAATGTAAGTTTGTGATTAATGGGCAAAGGGTATATGAACACTTTGGGTTTGATTGGTATTTACCCTTGTGGAATGATGATCTGATGTTTTTTTGGGAGAGGGTTCCATGGAAAATAAAATGTAAACAAAAATTATTTAAGAAATATTTAACAGTTTACGATCCGGCATCAGTCTTTAATAGAGACTGGCATGTTCCAATGTACAATTATCAGCATATTCCATTCATATTAAGAGTGCTAACATCGTTATCAAGATTCTTTTTTCCTAAGTATAATTTTCAACAAAATTTTTCAGAATACTATTCAACTTATTCTGCCTTTTATCCTCAAAATAGCTACTGGAAGTTCATCAAGGGGTCGAAAGGACATCGTAATGCTATTTCTTTTCATTCGAAATTGATTGCAGATAATTTTAAATAGGTGAATATCTTAGTAGTGAGTAGTAAGTATCCGCCTGAGTATTCAGGTTCTGGGCTAAGGTGCCATAATACCTATCTTCGTTTAAAAGGAAGATACGGTGTTAACTATAAAGTTTTAACCAGCTCTGTTACAGAAAATAGGAATTATAAATATAAAATTGACGGTGTAAGTGTTAACAGAGTTAGCTTGAAGCTTTTTCATAGTGAATATTTTTTAAATTTTAAATCAGGCAAAAAGATAATTGATCTTACGTTTAGATTGGTAGGAAAATTTTTATATCGTTTAGACTATCTTACAGAAGCTTTTTTGGTATTTGCATACCTATTTCGTTTAAGAAAGTGGTATGACTTTATTCACATATATGGAAATGTAAATGTTACTGCAGCAGTACTGACATTTTCCAAGATATTCAACAAAAAAATCTTATATGAAGTGGTTAATTTTGATGATCACAAGGATTATAATCCTTTAACATACTATGAGCCTTTCTTTGTAAAATTAATATTTGGAGTGGGATTTAAGAAGAGTTGGAGGGTTATTGCAATTTCTAGAATATTAGAAGAGTTGTGTCATAAGCATAATTCTGGGATAAATATTGTGCATCGACCTAATCCTGTAGACGAATTAAAATTCCATCCAGTTTCTAATCAAACTAAAATATCTCTTAGGGGTAAGTTGTCAAAATTTTCAGAATCAGATACTCTTATTATTAATATTTCTAAATTTATTCCACGGAAGAATCAGATACTTATTGTTGACGCTCTTCAATATCTACCAAAGAAATATAAATTATTAATGATTGGTCCATTGGTTAATGATGGACCATTAGCCAAAAGAGATTTTGATTATTTTCAAAGTATTAATGAATTAATAAAAAGGTTAGATTTGACAGATCGTGTTCAGATAAAAACAGGGTTTTTTGATAATGTAGAGGAATACTTTAACCTTTCAGATCTCTTTGTCTTTCCCACAACGGATGAAGCATTTGGAACGCCAATGATTGAATCTTTGGCTTCTGCGGTGCCGGTCGTAATGGCGAGAATAAATGGAGTTAGTGATGTTTGGATTGATGATGGCATTAATGGCTATCTATCGACATTGGATGCACAAGAGCTAGCAGAGAAGATATTATTAAGTCAAAAACTAAAAATAGAAGATCTAAATAAAAAATCAATAGAAATATTGGGTGTCGCTTCAACAGAAGTTATTGATAAGCAATATAAGAAGATTTTTGAAGAATTATTGGAATATAAATACTAGGTTATTGAAATGAAATCATTTTTAAAGAGCTTTCAATTCTTCTATCGAATCATAGGAGGAAAGATTTATATCTCATGGTTGCTTTTAATTTTAGCAACAATTTTTGAAGGTATTGGTATATCACTGTTCTTTCCTATTTTAAAGAATGGAGTTTCTGGGGATGATATAATTTCTGAAGGAACACTTCTTTTTTTGAATTATTTTAATTTGAGTTATAGTTTAACATTAATGCTCAAGTTGATATTGTCTGTACTATTTATCCGTGCATTTCTTTCCATTGCCCAGCGCTGGTACAATGCTTGGCTAATGAGCGGTATGAGTGCCTCTTTACAATTGCAAGTTTTGAAAGGATATTTCAAGGCGGACTATACTTACTTTCTTAATCAACGATCTGGTTATATGGTTAATGCAGTAGCTAGAGAGTTGCCTCAAATCTCAGCAGCCTACAAAATGTTTTCATCTATCTTATCCAGCATAGTGATTTCAATTGTATATCTATCTATTCCGTTAATGCTAAATCCACAAGCTACCCTTTATCTTCTAACTTTTGGAGTACTAATGTTTACAATAATGATTCCGATCAATCGACTCCTGAAGAGGAATTCATTAAAAAATTCAGACATATCAGGTGTATTGCAAAATTATGTTATTCAATCCTTGAGTTTTTATAAATACTTAAAGTCAACTAATACTTTTTCATCAATTTTCAATAATATAGAAAGTAATATTGAAAAAGTTCGCAGAATACAATATTTACAATCAGGGCCTCTTGATGCAGTCCCACATTATGGGATTGAACTTATTGCTTTTTCCTCTATTATTGGAATGATTTACTATCAATCAGTGATTGGTGGAAGCGATGTGGAGGCGCAACTTTTTGTCCTTTTCTTACTATATAGGGCGATATCTTCTTTGCTTGGTTTGCAGATGCAATATAGAAAGTTAATCACATATTCTGGCAGTATAAAGGTTTATAAAAATTTAAAATCTGGAATAGAATTAAATAAAGAATTGATAAATAAAAATGGAATATCTGTCAATTTTAAGAATAATATAAGCTTTCAAAATGTTTCTTTTAAGTATGAAAATACTGGTAGTAAGACTCTTGAAGATATAAACTTAGTTATCAAGCCAAAGAGCACGATAGGTATTGTTGGTGAATCAGGTTCGGGTAAATCTACTCTAATGTCACTTTTAACAGGAACATTGAAGCCTGATAGTGGCGTAATAAAAATTGGAAAGCATGTCTATGATGATTACAATATTTTAGATATTAGGTCAAAAATAGGATACGTAACTCAAGAAAATATTATTTTTAATGATACTGTTTCAAATAATATCTCCTTATGGGATGAAAATGCCTCTAATTCAAAAATAAAAGAAAGCGCGAAAAAGTCACTAGCTTTAGATTTTATTATGGATCATCCAAAAAAGTTTGAGCAGCAATTAGGTGATAATGGGGTGAATCTGTCAGGGGGGCAAAGGCAACGAATTACTATTGCCAGAGAATTATATAAAAATAGTGAGCTTCTAGTTTTTGATGAGGCAACAAGTGCCCTAGATTCAGAATCAGAGAGATATATACAGGATAGTATATATAAAATAAAAGGCGAGAAGACTATCTTGATTATAAGCCATAGATTGTTTACATTAAAAGAGTGCGATATTATCTACATGCTTAAAGATGGAGTTGTGGTGGCTTCAGGCGATTTTAATGAATTGTTAAACACGTCTAACGACTTTAAAAAAATGTTTAAAGCACAAAATTTAACTTAAAAGATGAAAATTGCACATATTATTCCTCATCATCTTGGACTAATGGGGGGGTTGCAAATATTTGTACATAATATTGCAAAGCAACAAGTAAAAAATGGCCACGAAGTTTATGTACTTACCCATTCTTACCCAGGTAAATCTTCCGATTATCCTTATAAAATAATCAAAATTAAGCAGCCAAAAGGGATTTCTTATTTATTTTATTTTTATAAGTTATTGGCAGAAATTTATTTAATGATTTTGCAAAAAAAATATAAGTTCGACATATGGCAAGTGAATGGTGGTTATCCATATGGGGCTATATTGGCAGATTTTTTAAAAAAAAATAATATACCTTCAGTTTTAAGGTGTTCAGGTGATGATATTCAAATTAGTTATAAGTATAACTACGGTGTTAGAAGGAATCCTAGTATTAATAAATTGGTAGAAAAAAACTACTATAAATTTAGTAAAGTGGTTGCCATTACTGATACGGTGGCTAATGAATATAAAGAATTAAATATACCGCCACATAAGATAGAGGTAATTCCAAATGGAGTTGACTTTGATCGCATATCAAATAACATTCCTGAATTTGACATTAGAAAAAGGCACAGTATTTCTGATAATTCCAAGATAATTTTGTCTGTTGGCAGGCATCATCCAAAAAAGAATTATTTCATTATTCCCGAAGTTATAAGATACTTATTAGAAAACAATTGTGATGTATATTGGATAGTTATTGGCAAAAATCCAAACACTACTTTTGGTCCAGGTTTTGATAAGCATATTATGGATCGAATTATTTTGATTGATGAGATTAATTACACTGAGAGCTTGAGTATAGAGGTTCCATCAAATGAACTAATTGGGTACTATAAACAATCTGATATATTTGCATTTACATCATTATTAGAGACTTTTGGAATAGTTCTTATTGAGGCCATGTCAGCTAATCTTCCGATTATTTGTTTTAATGCGCCTGGTGTTTGTGATGTTATGAGTGAAAATTGTGGTTATGTATGTGAGCTAAATAATGTCGATGAATTTAAGATAAAGACAATGAAACTGCTTAAAGATGATAATTTATATTTTTCTCAAAAATCAACAGAACGTGCGCAAAATTATAAATGGGACGCTATTTCGAAAAAATATCTAATGATGTATGAAAAAATTGTGAAAAAATTGTGAAAATAAAAGTTAATATCTTGCATTCAAATCTAAAAGTTAACGGCAATGAGCTGGCATTTTTATTTCCTTTAAAGTTTAATTCTAAAAAATTAAGAGATGATTTTGGAATAACAATTAGCTATTTCCAAGGCATTACAAATAGTCTATTTGAATGTGATGTGTTGATTGTATCTAGTTGGATTATAGGCAGGGAGTATAAATGGTGGCAAGGCTCTACTGATAAGATATATGATTTTCTAGAGACTTCAAAGTCTAAAGTTAAAAAAGTTATTTGGTCTGATATTTCAGACAGTACAGGAACGACCCATTTTTTAGTTTTACCTTATGTAGATAAATATCTTAAGTGCCAGATATTATCTGATAAAACTCAGTATTTAAAAAAAGAATATGCCAATAGAGTATTTACAGGTTATTACCATAAAGAGTTTAATATTTTAGATAATGATTCTGGTGAAAGTCATCTTGGTATCGCCCCGTTAAAGAAGGATTTAGAGAAAATAAAAGTTGGGTGGAATACAGGTATGGCTAACTACAGTTGTTACTCGTCATATTGGTCAATTCTTGGTCATTATCTAAATGGCATTGATCTACCACTCTTTTATCCTACTCGCTGGGTATCACCAAATTCACAAAGAGCTATTGATTATAGTTGTAGGGTCGGCTATTCCTATGAAAGGAATACAGTAGCATATCAGCGTAAAGAGATTGCCAGCTTATTGCAAGATAAGATTTCTGTAGAAAAACTAAAACGAAAAGATTATTTTTCTGAGATGGAAAATTCTAAAATATGTATTTCACCGTTCGGTTTAGGTGAAATCACTTTACGAGATTTTGAAATTATTATTTCTGGTTCAGCTATTTTTAAAGCAAATGTTGACCACATGGAGACATGGCCAAATCTGTTTGTTAAGGATGAAACCTACATAGATTATAATTGGAATTTATCTGACTTTGAAGAAAAACTAGAATACTATAGCAGCAAGCCAGAATTAATAATTGAGATTGCCAAAAATTCCCAAGATATTTACAAAAATCTATTAACAACAAGAAGTGGTCATTTTCAATTTTGTGATAGATTTTCTGAATTAATTAAATAATCTAGAACACTTAATAATGAGAACATTAAAAAGTAAATTAAGCACTTTTCTTAACAAAGTATCTGAAAATATGCTTGGAAATCCAGCTGCCATTCGAAATCTAATTAAGCCAATTATTGTTAAATCAATTAATATCATAACATTGGAAAAAGGCATCAGTGTAAATATAGGAGGGCAAGGCGTATTTAGAATGTCTCCGCAATTTTACTTTAGTAATTGGGAGAACTTTGGAGAAGGACATAATAGTGGTTTTTTATACTGCCTTAAACAGGCGGAAAATAAAAATGTAGTTTTAGATGTTGGTGCACATATCGGTCTTTTTTCTATGCCATTAAGTAGAAGAATATCTCCGGGCGGAAAACTGTATTCGTTCGAGCCATCTAAAATTAATCGTGACTATTTGGAACAACACCTTAAGTTAAATAATATTATTAATGTTGAGGTCCAAGATTGTCTAGTTGGAAAAGAGAATTTAGATGCTGTCGATTTTTTTGAAGATCAAAATCAAGTCAACCCAATGGGTGGCCTTATCTCAACAGATAATACAAAAAACAATACTATTGTTGTGTCAAAAAGGATGGTCACAATCGATCATTTTTGTAAAGAAATAAAAATAAAACCAGAGCTGATTAAGGTTGATATTGAGGGTGCTGAATTAGATCTTTTATGGGGTGGATTAGAAATTATAAAAAGTTGCCGTCCAACAATAGTATTAAGTCTTCACCCTAAGCATATAAAGCTGATGGGATTGACATTAGATAGTTTGACAGAATATCTTCAAGAAGTAAATTATAGGTGTGTAACTTATGATGGTAAAGATAATAGTGATTATTCTATTAATGAATGTATCCTGTTACCAAATTAAAATAATAAAAGGAAAAAAAAAATTATGTTTAATTCTATTAAAGTATTTTTTAAGTTATGTAAAGGGCACGGTTATAGTGTGATGAGTAAGTATGTCTTGAGGCGGCTATTGTATTCAATTCAGAAAGGTGTAATGAAGCAACAGCATATAATTAGAAAGATACACAATTACGAAATGGTGCTTGATCTTTATGATTTAGGGCTTTCAAGAGTGCTTACATTTTTCGGTACTAGAGAGTTAGACCACAAACTAATCTTAGAGAGGGAATTGAAAAAAGGTATGACATTATTGGACCTTGGTGCAAATATAGGTTACTATGCAATTATGGAATCCAAGTTGATTGGAGATACTGGATTTATATATGCACTTGAACCTCATCCTGCTAATGTGGATCTTTTAAAAACCAATATTCAGCTTAATAAAATAAGTGACAGAATAGAGGTGCATCAAATGGGAGGATCTAATAAAAATGGTGTAGAGGCGTTGTGCATCTCAGCAGAGTCTAATTTACATTCTTTTCTAAAAGATAAAAATAGTAGTGATGAAACAGTCGATGTTCCAATGGTAACAATTCAGGAGTTTCGTAAAGGTAGAAAGAAGATCGATTTTATTCGAATGGATATTGAAGGCTATGAAGTAGAAGTTTTTGAAGGATTGTTGCCTGCACTAGATGATGATGATGATTTTCGTCCTTCCATTTTATTTGAGACGCATCGTTCAAAATATACAGAAGAGCATACAATTAAACAATCATTAAAGTTGATGTTTGAAAAAGGCTATAAAGTAAAAATAATTGCCTCAAACGAAGGACCTGATGCTAAATTTTCTGAGCATGGATATAAGGCAGATATAATATTCCCTACTGATGGAAAGGTTAGAGGACTCTATTATAATATTTCAAACGATGATGCAATTAAGTTTATTTGTGATATAGGAGGAGTGAGAGCGGTGTTATTAGGGTGCAACAAATAAACTGATGGCTAAATATTATACATATCTGTTTGTTGCGATCACATTAACCGCCATCGTTCAGGCAATTTTGAAAACTATTTCTATGAAGTATGATGGGAGTATTTTTGATAGCATATATAATCCATGGTTATATTTTTCATTAGTTCTGTTGGTTTTTGCTTTGATTGCATGGTTTGTTTCAGCATCAAAAATAGAGTTTTCTATCTTGATACCTGTTAATGTTGCAACAATTGTTATTGGTGGTTTGATTGGATATTTTATTTTTGGAGAAGAATTTGGTGAAAAAAAAATATTGTCATATACGCTAATCATTAGTGGTGTTCTATTATTAATATTTTCACAACAAGAAAATATTTTAACAAACAGTAATGAATCAGATAAAAACAAATTACTTACAACAAAAAAACAATAAGATACAATGATACTAGAACATTTACATAGAGAGAAAAAACGAAAGATTGAGATGAGTCTCATTGTTGATTATTTGAAAGATTATTTTAAAGGGGAAAATAAAAATATTTTAGAATTTGGATGTGGTGATGGATTTCAAATTCCTTTTTTGGAGAAAATATCAAATAACGTAACTGCAATCGATATAGAGATAGATGCTAATTTAAAAAACAGGTATTCAAATAAAGCAGTATTTCAGTCCAGTATTAATCATACTCCATTTGATGACAATCAATTTCATTTGATATTTTCAAACCATGTTATTGAGCACTTAGAAGATTTACAGGGTGCAACACGAGAGATGATAAGAATTGGTTCAGATGAGTGTGTATATGTTTTTAGTGTGCCAACGAACATTTGGCTGCTTCTATCATTACCTGCACAATACTATAGAAAAATTAAATATATATTTGGATCGCTAAATATGAATGTTAGCGATGGAGTAAATTCAACAAATAAAAGGTCATCATTATTGCAAAAAGTAATGCCAAAAGGTCATGGAGTTTATTCGGGGTTTTTTGAATGTTATAATTCGTTTCGTATAAAAAGTTGGAATAAGTTATTCAATGAATTAGGTTTTAATATTATTGGAATCAAACCATTGTTATTGTATTCAGCATCTGAATTCCCTGTGTTTCCTACTACACATTTATTCACAAGATTTGGTGTTTGCTCCAGTGTGTTGTTTGTCTTAAAAAAATATTAGCTAATTGTGAAAAAAAAGATTCTCTTTCTTTTGCCATCGTTTGAGACAGGAGGCGCTGAAAAGGTCATGGTTACATTATACAATCATATTAATAGGGAGAAATTTGAACCGTATTTTTGTGCGTTTAAACATGGTTTATTACATAAAAGAATATCTGAAAAAAAGAATGTAACTATATTAAATAAAAATAGAGTACTGTATGGAATTTATGGATTATTAAAAATCATACACAAGCAAAATCCAGATATTATTTTTTCGACGCATGGCCATTTAAATGCTATTGTTTGTTTGATTAAAAAATTAAAATTAATTAATTCTAGGATAGTCATTAGAGAGTCCAATTTTTTGTCAGTACAACAATGTAATGCCGAGAGCTTTTATGAAAAATATATTGTAACTTGGTTAATTAAGCAATCATATTCTGTAGCTGACCATATAATTTGTCAAACAGAAGAGATGAAGAAAGATTTGCTTTTGTTTTTATCTGATTCTGAAATTCACTCAACTGTTATAAATAATCCTCTTGAAGGTATTCCAGAGTATGTTGGTGATCTCACAGAACCTATAATTGTTTCGATTGGCAGGCTTGAGAAACAAAAAAATCATAAGTTACTCATAGCGGCATTTGATCTAATAAAAGATAAGATAAAACATAATCTTATTATTATTGGAGAGGGTGGTGAGAGTGATAGTATAAACGAATTAATAGTGAGTAAAAAGTTGATGGATAGAGTAAAGTTAGTTGGTTTTATAGAAGATGTTTGGGATAAATATAGAGGTAGTTCACTATTTGTACTTCCTTCAAAATTTGAAGGTTTTCCAAATGTTATCATTGAGGCTATGGCAAATAGTGTACCTGTAATATCGACAAATTGTCCATCTGGCCCTAAGGAGATTATCGAGGATAATGTGAATGGCGTATTGTCTCCAATAGAAGATAAAAAAGCATTAAGTGAAAAAATCTTACTTGTACTAGAAAATAAAGAATTTTCTGAAATTATTCGAAGTAATGCATATGAATTTATCAGTAAATATTTAATTAACAATATCGCCCAAGAATATGAAGAGGTGTTCATGTCTTAGGAAGTATTTATGAAATATAACAGTAAACTAGCAAATCAACTATTTCTTAAAAGCGCATTATCTATTGATGATGAATATATGCCAACAGAAGATATAGTTTCTTGGCTGAAGGAACAGAATGATAAAACCAAAGTAAATATAAGTCAGTGTCCACTGAAAGATATAAATGGGTGGATCTTTAGTCATAATGATGAAAGTATAAGGCATAAATCAGGTAAATTTTTTTCTATTGAGGGCATTCAAGTTGAAACTAATTGTCCTTCACATAAAAAATGGCAACAACCAATTATTAATCAACCAGAAATTGGTTATCTTGGGATTATAACAAAGGTAATTAATGGTGTTCTTCATTTTTTATTACAGGCAAAGATAGAACCTGGTAATGTAAATTATGTACAACTTTCGCCAACTCTTCAGGCTACTAAAAGTAACTATACAAAGGTGCATAAAGGACGTTCTCCTCTATATCTCGAATATTTTATTAATGCAAAACAAGAACAAATATTAGTTGATCAATTGCAGTCAGAGCAGGGTGGGCGTTTTTTGCACAAACGAAACCGTAATATTATTATTGAGGTGCAAGATGAAATTAATGTCTATGACCAGTTTATTTGGCTTACATTAAACCAAATAAAAATGTTAATTAATCGAGACAACTTAGTAAATATGGATACACGTTCTGTAATTGCTAGTGCATCTTTTGGAGATTTTAGTTTAGATGCGTTTAATATTATAGATTTTTTGTCATATAAGTCAAAAAATGACAAGATAAAGTCAGAATTGCTAAGATCATCTTTGGTGTCTGATAATTCACTTCATACATTTGATGAAATTATCAGTTTTATTACAAATATTAAAAGTAGGTGCGACCTGAGAGTTGAAAGGGTTGGATTAAACAATTTGAAAGATTGGGTAGTTAGTGATATGAAAATATTCCATAAGGAAAACAAGTATTTTGAAGTGATTGCATTAAATGTTGAAATTGATAATCGCGAAGCTGTGAAGTGGAGTCAGCCAATGGTTAAACCTGTACAAGAAGGTATTTGTGCATTTATCACAAAAAAAATTAGTAATGTTTTACACTTTGTTGTACAGGCAAAAATTGAAAGTGGCAATATGGATATTGTAGAATTTGCTCCAACTGTACAAGTATTAACGGGAAATTATCGAGAGACAAAAAAAGGGGCATTACCATTTCTTGATATAGTATTAGAAGCAAGTAAAGAGCAAATTGTTTTTGATGCATTACAATCCGAAGAGGGTGGGCGTTTTTATAAAGATCAAAATAGATATATGATGATTTCGGTAGGGGAAGATTTTTCAGAATCTTTACCTGATAATTATATTTGGATGACATTGAATCAATTGCAAACATTTTTGAAGTTTAACAATTTTCTTAATATTCAAGCACGAAGTTTGATTTCTGCAATTCCATATATATGAATACAAAAAAGTTACGTATTGGCGTGCTTGGATGTTCAAGCTTTGCTATGCGCTCAGTACTTCCTGCTATTAAGGATATGCCCGAACAATTTGAGTTAGTAGCTGTTGCGAGTAGAAGTATAAAAAAAGCAACAAAATTTGCAGAAACTCTAGATGTAAAAGAATCATTCTCTTCCTATAATGACTTAATTGATATGGATAATTTAGATGCTGTATACATTCCATTGCCTAATTCATTACATTTTATGTGGGTTGAAAAATCTCTTAAGAAAAAATTACATGTTTTTGTAGAAAAGTCTATGGCATGTACTTATGATGAAGTTAAATATCTTAATGAATTAGCTTCTATCAATAAATGTGTGCTGGTTGAGAACTTTCATTTTCGCTTTCACAATCAATTATCAACAATAAAAAAGATAGTTGCAGATGGAATGATTGGAGAGTTAAGATGTGTCAGAAGTTCTTTTGGTTTTCCACCTTTTTCTGATAATGATAATATAAGATATAATAAAGAGTTAGGTGGTGGAGTCTTGTATGATGCAGGGGCATATCCAATAAAAATAGCACAAATTTTTTTGGGTAATGAAATAGATATTTCTGCAGCAAATCTTTATTTTGATAAGATTAGGGAAGTGGATCTTTGGGGTGGGGCATATTTGACCAATAAAAAAACAGATCAGTTTGCTGAAATTGCCTTTGGTTTTGATAATTTTTATCAATGTAACCTAGAACTTTGGGGGAGTAAAGGGAAAATTCATACAGATCGTATTTTTACCGCACCACCAAAATATGGCACTAAAATTATGGTTGAATTATCTAGTGGAAATGAGGTTATTCATGTTGAACCATGCAATCATTATAAAAATATTTTGTTCTATTTTTATAAACTGGTTTGTACACAAAATGATATATCTATTGAGTATTTTGATAATATTAATCAAGCTAGGTTATTAACTGAAGTATTCAATATTGCAAGCAATAATTAATGCGCAAAAAAATAGCAATAATAGGGGTTGGTTTTTTAGGAAAAAAAATATTAAATTTTATGGACGATCATTTTGATGTGATTGGAGCAGACATTAACTTTAATGAAGACACGCCAATTAAAAAGGTTGATGCTTCAAATGAAAATGAAATAAAAACATTTCTGATGACAGAAAAACCAGATGTAGTAATTGATACAGTAGGTTTGTCAAGTTATGTTGCTTGTGAAAATGACTATGAGTTATGTAGAAAATTAAACTATGACACAGCAATTAATATTTTGAAGGTGTGTGATAATATAGATGCAAAAATGATTTTTATATCATCATCTTATGTTTTTAACGGCAAAAAAGGAAATTATTCAGAAATAGATGAGCCCAATGCCACCAATAATTATTCAGTGTCAAAAATTGATGCTGAAAATATGGTTTTAAAAAATAAAGAATCAATTGTAATAAGATTAGAGCCGCTATATGGGGTCGATGATTTAAGCAAAAGATTGATTATTGGAACAAACTCATTTGAAGGATATTTCGATATTGCTTATCCGGAGTTGTTAAGGAATCCAGTATTTATAAATGATATACCTTGCATAATATATGATCTTATAAGAAAAGAGGAGAGCGGTATTTTTCATGTTGCTGGTTCAGATAAATTAAAATGGTTAGACTTTGTATCTAGGGTGTCGGACTTAACTAATGAGAATAATAAAATAAGAATTGTTGAAGCGTCTGGTTGGATATTAAAACCACCACATGATACAACTCTCGATATTACAAAAATTAATGAACGGGGTATAAATACCACTTCATTTAATAAGGCATTAGAAAAATTAGCAGAATTATTATAACTTTATTGACAGGGAAAAACTATTATGACCACCACTATTTACAAATGTAGATCATGTGATTCTACTGATATTAAAGATGTCTTTGAGCTTGGCAATCAAGCCCTCTCTGGGGTGTTTCTTTTTAAGAATCTAGATAGTATTACGTCAGGTCCTTTAACGCTTGTTGAATGTAGCCAATGCCATTTAGTTCAATTAGGACATTCATATTCATTGGATGAGATGTATAACGATGGTTATGGTTATCGTTCTGGATCAACAGAGTATATGAAAAAACATCTTCATGATATTATTGATTTTGCAAAAAATAAAGTAGCATTAAATAAAGGTGATTATGTTTTAGATATTGGATGTAATGATGGTACGCTCTTAAGTCATTATTCAAATGAACTTAATAGAGTTGGTATTGATCCAGTCGCTATAAAATACCTGGAAACTTACCATAAAGATATAGTCGTAGTGACTGATTTTTTTACTAAAGATAATTACTTTTCAGCAGTTACAGAAAAAGCAAAAGTTATAACATCAATTTCTATGTTTTATGATCTTGAGAAGCCAGTTGATTTTGTAAATGAGATAGCTGGTGTTTTATCTTTGGATGGAGTGTGGGTTTTTGAGCAGAGCTATCTTCCAGCTATGTTAAGACAAAATTCATATGATACGATTTGCCATGAACATTTAGAGTACTACTCTCTTGCGGCTATACAATATATTATTAAATCTGCTGGTATGACACTCATAGATGTGTCACAAAATGAAGTTAATGGAGGTAGTATTAGGCTTGCTGCGGTTCATGCTACAAGTGTTTTAGCAAAAAAAGTGTCACCAGAGTTAACTTGGCTCCTGGAGCAGGAGCAGCAGCACAATATTTTTGAAAAAAATACATTTGAAATATTTAGAAATAATGTTATTCGTCAACAGATGGACTTAGTTAACTTATTAAAAAAATTAAAGGATGCTGGAAAAACTGTTATTGGTTATGGTGCATCAACAAAAGGTAATGTGATTTTACAATACTGTGGAATTGATACAGACTTATTGCCTTATATAGGCGATATAACTCCCTTTAAAGATGGTGCATTTACGCCTGGTACAAAGATACCTATTATCTCAATGGAAAAAGCAAAATCTATGTGCCCAGATTACTTTTTAGTACTACCTTGGGCATTTAGAAGCAACATCCTATTACGAGAGCAAGATACTATCAGTAATGGTACAAAACTTATATTTCCTTTGCCATTTGTTGAAATAGTTGGTTAACGTGGAAAATAATAATGAATTAATACGTGAAAACTCTATTGATTGTTCTATAGTTATACCTGTATATCAAAATGAAGGTTCTTTGGAAAAGATATTTAAGAAATTAATAGATCATGTAATTGATAAAAATCCACAATATTCTGTAGAGGTGATTTTTGTTGATGATGGCTCCACTGATAAATCTTTTCATGTTTTGAAGAAACTTTATGATGCCTATCCTGAATTAATTGTTATTGTGAAATTGACAAGAAATTTTGGGACATACCCCGCACTGATTGCAGGATATGAAAAGGCAAGAGGTAAGTGTATTGTTAATGTATTTGCAGATTTGCAGGACCCACCAGAATTAATTGACGAAATGTTAAATTATCATTTCAAAGAAAATTTTAATATTGTAATTTGTCATAGGGAGTCTCGCGATGAGAGTGCTTATAGGTTATTAACTTCAAAAATATTTTATGGAACAATAAGAAAATTTTGCTTTCCAGATATGCCTTCTGGTGGATTCGATTATATGTTAATTAGTCATAAAGTTAAAAAAGCTATTCTACAAGATTTGGAAGCTGATTTTTTCTTGCAAGGTAAAATATTGTGGACTGGTTTTGATATAAAGTATATACCTTATGAAAGAAAAAAAAGAGAAAGTGGAAAAAGCCAATGGACATTTTCAAAAAAAGTTAAATGGTTTATGGACTCTGTGATGAGTTACTCATTTTTTCCAATAAGATTTATGAGTGCAATAGGTATAGCTATAGCTCTAACTGGTTTTATTTATGCAGTTGTTGTGTTTTTTCAACGATTAATGACAGAAGATTATATTTATGGCTGGGCACCAATAGTAATATCGATATTGATTTTATCTGGTATTCAAATGTTGATGTTGGGTGTAATTGGTGAGTATTTATGGAGAACTTTATCGCAGTCAAGAAATAGACCTAAGTATATAGTTGCTGAAGTGATTAAAAGTGATCAAACTTAATTTAGACATACCAAAACCAAAATATATATATTCATTTTTGTTTATATTAATAGCGTATGTTATATTGCAGATAATATATTTCCAACAAGTGCAGATACATTTACCTGGTGAAGGTTTTTCTAATGAAAATTATATGGAGCATGGCGTATCAATTTCTAGATATGGCTCTTATGCGTCTGAGATAGATGGTGCTATAAAACTTGAGACAGGTAGACCACCACTTTATGCAAATGTATTAGCATTGGGCTATAAAATTTTTGGTGAAAAAGAATACTTGGGTTTAGTAATAAATAATATATTTCTTTTTTTTACCTTAATTATGGTTTATTTAATTGGTAATAGCGTTAGTCCATCAGTTGGTTTGTTAGGTAGTGCTATATTTATATGTGATCCAATTTTATTAAAGTTTGCAAACCAAAATTCTTCTGATATTTTATTTTGTTTTTTGATTTCACTATTTGTTTTATCTCAAATATACATTTATAAAAATAGACTAAATTATAAACTCATAATAATGAGTGCGTTCTTACTGGGTGCGGCTACATTCACAAGAGCTGTTGGTATGTATATGTCAGTAGTTGTAGTGTTTATGATATTTGTTGTTTTCTGGCAAAAAGAGACTAAGATAAATATTGTAAAGTATCTGACATTTTTTGTTTTAATTCAAGTGATCATAGTTGGAGGTTGGCAAGTTAGAAATCATAGTATTACTGGGAATTATGATTATGCAGGGATGAAAGGTACTCACCTTTTTTCATTTTGGACGGCTGATGTGGTTGCTAAACGTGATAATATTTCGATGGAAGATGCTAAAAATAAAATATTTAATGTAGTCAATAAGGATCCAAAATATCAAAGGATTGAGCAGCTAGTAAAAGAGGGTAACCTATTCGCATTAGGTGAAAAGCAAAAATATTTAAGTAATGCTGGATTGACAATAATTAAAGAAAATCCATACTCTACATTCTTGGTTTTTCTTGATAATATACCAATATTTTTTACATCTTATTCTATAGATGCACTAACACTATTTTATGATGAGAAAGATGTTGTTAATTTTAATAATTATTTAAAGAAAAATATTGCTGAAGGAAAAAACTATAATAGATCACTTTATAGCCGTTTAGAAATTGTAAAAGCTTATTATAATAATGACATGCTACTCATTCTCGTGATTAGTGTTCTTATAAAGATGTTTCTATTTTTTATTGCAATCTCAGGTACTCTGGGAATAATAGCAATGTTTTTTAATAAAACATATAGTGAGAATAGAGTACTAGGGTTATTTTTTAGTGCACTGGGTTCGTATTTTATAGTTCTTTCTTGTCTAACTGTGCAGGCACGCTTTAGATTGCCTCTCATGCCAATATGGTCAGTTGGGACGGCTTATTTTATTCTTGTATCCTGGGAGTCGCTTAAAAGGTACTATATGGTATATAGTAACTACAGGAAATAATGTATAAATTTAGTTTTAACAAAATACTAGGATTGATGTTGGCCATTTCAGTATTTTTAGTTCATTATTATGCTGGGGTAGATACTAACTCTATACTTGCAATAATCATTTTGATGCTGTTTCTTGTCATGATTAACCAAGTTTATCCTAACGAATCTTTGGTTTTGCATGTATTAAAAATCAATTACATTCCAATTTTTTATTTTTTGATCTTTGTATTGTCGCCTTTCTTAGGTAACTTGGTTAATAATGGAACATTTTATGATAACAATATTTCATTATTAGAGGCACCATTTAGAGTCTCTCTATTATTATTACTTTTAATGACTGCAAAACTAAATAATAACAATTTGTTTTGGGATAACTTTTTGAAATTATTTGTATTTGTGTACTTATATCTTGTATTAGGTCAGGTGTTGACATTCCTTCCCATTAATATTACAAATACCTCTGGTGTATTTGTTTTGTTTGGAGCTGTTTATTTGCATATAAACAGTAGAAGTAATTTATTTAAAATAGTGCTATTTGTTTTTACATTATATTTTTTATATTTTATAATGGTTAGCAGAACACAAGTAATAGGTTATTTTGTATTTCATTCGTATATGTTGTTGTCTAACAGGATTCCTCCAGTCTTGAAAAATAGGCTTTTGATGTTATTAACAATATCATTTCTCTTTGGTATATATTTATTTATAAATATAGATCATTCAAGTAATATAACTGGTTTGATGAACCACATAACATCAGGAAGGGGGGCTATATGGGAGCATTATATAAACTATACACTGGAAAGCTCTTCATTTTTTGGTTTAGGTCATGGTAGAAGTGAGCATGTTATGAATATTGGAAATTATTACACAGGTCAAATGATTGTTTTAAAAGATGCGATGATAGCTGGAGGTGTGCATAATTCATTTATCTATATGTTTGTTACGAGAGGTATTTTCGGAGTAGTGTTTATGCTCTTATTTATTAATTATCTATTAAAAAAACCTGATATTTTTAGAAATGATTTTAATGTTGCAATGTTTTTGGTTGCTGCGATTATGATGTTCGCTACGGGGCAGTCTACGCTTGGCGGGTTAACAGTAGAGGCTCTTCTTATGTTGATTGCACTAACTATACCGTATCGCCGTTATGAAAAAATAAGGAGACTACACCACAAAGATCTGTGAATTTTAAAAATAAAAAATACTAGTTACAGGTGCGGACGGGTTTATTGGTAGGCACCTAGTTGAAAAATTGGTTGAGATGGGTTTTGATGTTAGTGCTTTTGTCTATTATAATTCATTCAATAATTGAGGGTGGATTGATACATTATCAGCAGATGTAAATGATAAGATAGAAATTTTTCAAGGGGATATTCGCGACCCTTTTTTGGGGTAAAGAAAAGTATGGAGGGTTGCTTGGGATAATTTCAATGTTTTTTTTCGTCAATTATTTATTTTAAAAATAACTTATTAGGGGTAATGAAGTTAATGTTGGGTTATTTTTGGCAATAATGTTCTTTGATACTGGAAAGTCAACTTTAGGGGGTCTACTTTTGAATCTCAATTAATGCTTATGCCATTATTGATTCCATTTAGGGAATTTTTTATATAGCTCTAAGGCATAAAAATTGTGCAGATTTTTATAAAGCGGTGTCAAATATTAATTGCTACATTTACTTTTTTTAACTATAGAAGGATCTGCCTGGGGATTAGAAATCTGCCACACGTCTCAAAAGATGGATAGATTGAAAAAAATGGAATGGTTTGAAATGTTCAAGAGAAAAACCTGATTTAACTATAAAAAACAAATCAAGAGTAAAATTTAATAAATGTATAGAATATTTGAGCAACTATCCTTTTCTAATTTTATTAAGATGCATAAGTTCTCTATAATCATAAAAAAGGATTGTAAATAATGACCAATAAGACTTTGATATTTGGCTCAAGAAGTAACCTGTCTAATAAATTAAAAGAAAATATTAATAACTCAGAGTTAATTTCAAGTGAAGCAGTTCTCAATAATAAAAACTACTTAGAAAAGTTCAAATCTTCTGAAAATATAAATATAGTAATAAACTCATTTTATCCAGCTTCAAGATTAAATAATTTTTTTGAACCTGAGATGTATATTCGGTCATCTATATTAACTCTTGCCGTTGTCCTGGAACAAATTAAAAAATTTCAGCTTAATATTGGAAGATTACTCTACTCAAGCAGTGCATCTGTATATGGAATAAATAGTCTTTGCAATGAAGGTGATGCTTTAATGCCATTAAACCTCCATTCATCTTTAAAGATATCTTCTGAAAAATTAGTAGAAGGATTTTGCCGTGAGATGAACATAGATTTTATTATTGCAAGAATATTTAACATGTATGGAGGAGATGATAAATTTTCAGTAATATCAAAAATAATTAATACAAGTTTATCTAAAAAAACACTGCATTTGGTTAATTATGGAGAGTCAATCCGCGATTATATTCACATTAATGATGTCGTAAGTTGCTATAAGTTGATGCTTGCAGGTAATGCTCACGGTGTAATCAATGTGGCCACTGGCAAAGGAGAATCTATCAAGAATATTTTAGATTTTTTAAAAGTAGAAGGTGTTAATAACTTTAGTATCAAACATCATAAAAAGCTCGAAGTTGAAATATCTATAGCTAACACCAACAAATTAAGTGATATTATTGATTTCAGTAATTTTATTGATATTCTAGACTATGTTGCATTAAAGGTTAAAAAAAGGCTTTAAATGTGTCCAAGGTTAGAGATTACTAGCAACAAAAGTTAAAAATGAAAAAGATTAATGTATTGCATCTTCTCACAACATCAAATATTCGTGGTTCTGAGAAGTTGGTTATTGATATGTCAGATCAAAGTAACTCTAATATGTTTAATTACTTAGTTTGTACACTTTATCCTTCAGGTGATTTACATAAGTTAGCAACTAAAAAAAAAATTAGATCCTTTTCTCTTGATGCCAAGATAAATTTTATTCTTGCAGCTATAAGGTTGTGGCGTTTTTTAAATGACCATGAGGTGCATATAGTCCATGTTTATGGATTTAGAACGGACATACTTTGTAGATTGGTTTTGCTATTTTCAAAAACAAATATTCTTGTGTCAGCGATACATAGTGTTTATGATGATTGCCCTAAGATCATATTTTTTATTGATAAGTTGCTATCTCCATTAGTTGATTTATTTATTTCAAACTCTATTATTGGTGCCGAATTCCATAAGTCGCATACTAAAATAGATAATGATAAATATTTTGTTGCTCATAGTGGTGTTAACTCTTCTTCATTAAAAAAGGATTTGAAAGAAAATGAAAGGTATGTCTTTAGATATAAGAATAATATTACAAATAATTCAATAATAATTACATTGTTAGCAGGAATTACCGGGGAAAAGGGTCATGATGCCGCTATTAAAGCTTTTTCTATAATTAAAAATATGTATTCAGATAGTGATATTAAGCTTGTGTTTGCTGGCAAAGACTTTACAGATGGAGAGATGGAGGCTTTAGCCAGAAAAAAAGAAGTAATTAGAGATATTTTATTCTTAGGCTTTTGTGATTCTAAGAAGGTTCATCAGATAATGAATACAACTGATATTTTTATTCTACCTTCTTTGCGAGAGGGTCTTCCAACTGTTGTAATTGAGGCGATGAGTTATGGGCTTCCAGTTATTGCAACTGATGTTGGAGGAACGTCTGAGTTGTTGAAAAATGGAGAAACTGGTTTTCTTATTAAACCTGGAGATGTTGACTCCCTAATTAAAAAGTTATCGATTTTGATAGAGAATGAGTTGCAGAGACTGAAAATGGGAAATTCTGGGAGAAAACTAGTTGAAACAAAATTCTCTTTAAAAAAAATGACGTTGTCTATTGAAAAAAAATATTTTGAATTATATCACTCAAAAGATAGCTGAATGGTAATGACTCTATTAAAGTCAACTCTCTTAGTGCTATCAGACCCAATAGTTCAAATTTTTATTTTATCTCTATTTATGTTTATTCAATTGATAAAATATCCCAGAACACACTTTTTGATTACTTTATTATTAGCAGTAAATGGCCTGATAAAAGCAAACACTTGTTTAATGAAATGTTAGCATTTATAGGTTATTTCTTAACAGGCAGGTTTTAAATTATGTCTCTACGTCAAAAGATTCCTTGGCAATTAAGAATTGCTGCAAAATTGATTTTATCAAAACTCCCTTTTAGTTATGCTCAGTGGTCAAAAATAGGGTTATTTCGACACGGTCAAATGGATAGCTATAACTACGCGTGGAGTGTGCTAAGTCGTCATAGAAAGCAGTTATCTTCTGAAAGGGATAATTGGCATGGATTGGAGTTGGGCCCTGGTGATGGAATTCTTTCTGCACTATTAGCGCCCGCTTTAGGTGCTGCTGGTTTAACCCTTTTGGATTCTGGCGATTATGCAGACAAAGATATTTGTAAATATAAACAACAGATTAACGATTTTTTAGCAAAACATAATAACTATATACTACCTGACTACAGCAACTGTACCAGTATAAATGAAATACTAAAGTTTTCAGGCGGTGCTTACCATTTTAATGGGTTATCCTCCTTGAAGGCACTAGCAGATGATTCGTTTGATATTATATATTCACAAGCTGTCTTGGAGCATGTTCGTAGAGATGAGTTTTCTGAAACACTGCTACAGTGTCGGAGATTATTAAAACCAAATGGGGTTATGAGTCATGTTGTCGATTTTAAAGATCATTTGGGTGGTGGACTTAGTAATTTAAAGATATCTTCAGTCTTATGGGAACAAAACTGGTTTGCTTTAAAAAGTAATTTTTATACAAATAGATTAAGGTTTTCAGAGGTTATAAAAATATGTGAAGATTCTGGATTTACACTTAAAATGGCGGAAGTTAGTCGTTATGAAGTTACGCCTATCAGGAGAAAACAGTTGGCAACTGAGTTTTCTAGACTTTCTGATGACGATCTTTCTGTATCAGAAGTGCACTTGGTAATGTATTAAATGGTTGTTCAAATAATTACACGGTTAGCACTTGGTGGAGCGCAGCAGATTGTATATGAATTAACAACAAGGCTAAAAGAGACTGATCAGGATGTAGTTGTTCTTACTGGGTACTCTAAATCAGCTAAAGAAGACTCAAAGAATAATGATTTTATTCTTAATAATATCATTGAAAAAAAGGTTGTAACAAGGATTTGTAAATATTTCAGAAATTCAATTTCACCTTTAAATGATTTGTTGGCTATATTTTGGTTGATTAGAAACTTAAAGGAGCTCCAACCTTCTATTGTTCATATTCATAGCTCTAAGGCGGGAATTTTAGGAAGGATTGCTTGCAAAATAGCTGGCGTTGATCGGGTTATTTATCATGTTCATGGTTGGAGTTTTTCTGGTGCTTCTGGAGTTACTGGTAAAGCTTTTCTTTTTTTAGAGAGGCTGTTTTTTTACTTAACAGATCACTATATTTTTGTTTGCAGACAAGATTTAATCGAATTTATTGATTTTGGAGGAAATAAAAAAATTGAAAATAGGTCATCTATTATCTATCCAGGGGCTAATTTTTCAACTTCTATAGATAATATCTCTAATAGAAGCAATCTTAGAAAAAGTTTAGGTTTTAATGAGGATGATTTTATAATTGGCACCATTGCTCGTTTGGATTATCAAAAAAACCCTTTTTTCTTTATTTATTTTGCATCTCTTTACATTAGAATTAATAAAAACGTTAAATTTTTGTGGATTGGTGATGGTGCTTACTATGACAAAGTTATGCAGTTGATAAAAGACAGGGGATTGGAAAGTAAGATTATTCTTGCAGGCTATATTCCAGACGTGGAAAGCTATTATTCAGTGTTTGACATATTTACTATTACTTCAAGATATGAAGGTTTGCCTGTAACCTCAATTAAATCAATTGCGGCTAAGGTGCCAGTTGTTGGATTTTTAAGAAATGGTATGATTGACCTTGATGAGAAATTTAACTCATTTTTTGGAGTTCCATTTGAGGCTATGGATCAATTTATTCAAGCTGTGGAGGAGTCTATGTTGCTTATTGAGGAGGATTCAGATTTTTTAGAGAAAGAAAGCAGGTTCATTAGAGATAATTGGAATATGGATACGATGTGCAGTGAAATCATTTCCCTCTATAGAAAGGATTATTTATGAGTGTTTTAGTAGTAGGTGGCGCAGGATTTATTGGAAGCGTTTTAGTAAAAAAAATGTTGCAAGACAATGAAGATATTATTGTTATCGACAAGTTGTCTTTAGGTTCTGCTGATTATATTGATACTGCTAAGATTGAGTTTCATCAAATAGATATTAATAATATTGAACAAGTCCTAGAAATACTGCAAAGTAAGGAGATAAACGAGGTTTGGCATCTTGCTGCTAACTCTGATATTCCTGCAGGGACAGAGGATATGAATGTTGATTTATATGATACTTTCATGTCGACAGTATCAACACTCAAAATTATGAAAGCAAAAGAATGTAAAAAACTTTATTTTGCTTCTAGCTCTGCAGTTTATGGTTGTAATGAGAATAGATTACATGAAGATATTGGGCCGCTATTACCAATTTCTAATTATGGAGCGATGAAATTATCATCTGAGGCTTTAATAAGCGCTGCTCTGGAGTCTTTTTTGGATAAAGTATGTATTTACAGATTTCCAAATGTTGTAGGCGTGCCTGCAACGCATGGCGTTATCCTAGACTTTATCAAGAAACTGAAAAAAGACATGTCTCATTTAGATGTTCTGGGCAACGGCAATCAGCAAAAGACCTATTTGCATGTGAGCGAACTAGTTGAAGCAATGCAGTTTATTAATAATAACACAAATAATGAAATGAATTATTTCAATATTGGTGCAATGGATGATGGTGTATTTGTTTGGCAGATAGCAGAAGAAACAACTAAAGCAATTTCTCCAGATGCAAAAATCAACTATCAGAAGACTGCCAGAGGTTGGGTTGGTGATGTACCTCGTTTTTACTATTCAGTTAATAAGCTAAAAGACTTGGGCTGGTCTCCAAAGATGTCTTCATTGGAGGCTGTTCAAAGAGCAGTGGGCGAAATTTCATCACAAGAAGGTGCATAATGAAGCAAGCAGTTATCCTTGCTGGTGGCAAAGGCACAAGACTTAAAGAGGTGTCCGGTAACTTACCGAAGCCTATGGTCCCTGTGCTGGGCAAGCCATTACTTCAACACTTAATTGAGCAGTGTGTTGAGTATGACTTCACTGATATTAAATTGTTGATCTCTTATAAGAAAGAAATTATTGAAGATTACTTTGGTGATGGTAATCAATACGGTGCAACTATTCAATATATTGCTGAAGCGACGCCTAGGGGTACTGCTGGTGCTTTAATAGATGTCTTGCCTGAGTTGAATGAACAGTTTCTTGTTGCTTATGGCGATACTTTCTTTGATATTGATTTAGCTGCTTTTTGGAAATTTCATAAGGATCAGATGAGCGATGTCTCTATCTTTTTGCATCCTAATGATCATCCCCATGACTCAGATTTAGTTGAGGTTGATTCTGATTTACAGGTGCACAAAATTCACCCATATCCACATGATAGTCATTGGCGTCAGAATTTAGTGAATGCTGCGATTTACATGTTTAATAAAAATGCATTACAAGATATTGATTTCGTTTCCAACAGGCCTGATATTGCAAAAGAGTTGTTCCCACTAATGCTCGAATCTAAAAAGAAACTATATGGATATATATCTACAGAATATATTAAAGATATAGGTACACTAGAGCGATTATCTAAAGTAGAAAGGGATATTAATTCTGGCAAGGTTCAGTCGTTAAAGAAACAAACATCTAAGATAGCAATTTTTTTGGATAGAGATGGAACTATTAATCAAGAAGTAAATCATTTATCTAGTCAAGAACAGTTAGAACTTATTGATGGTGTGGGAGAAGCAATTTGTCAAATTAATACAGCGGGCATTCTCGCTGTCGTAGTAACCAATCAACCAGTGATTGCTAGAGGTGAACTAAACGAGTCTGAACTAAAAGTAATTCATAATAAAATGGACACATTGCTTGGGAGGGAGGGCGCTTATCTTGATCGATTGTATTATTGTCCTCATCATACAGATAGTGGTTTTGAAGGTGAGATTGAAGCATTAAAGTTTGATTGTGATTGTAGAAAGCCAAAAATTGGCCTGTTTATAAAGGCAAAGAAGGATTTAAATATTACTTTAGAAAAATCATGGGTTATAGGTGACAGTACAAGAGATATATTAGCTGCACAAAATGCTGGAATGAAAAGTATTATAGTCGGAACTGGATATGCTGGTAAAGACAGAAGTTATGAAGTAACTCCAGACTTTTTTGCAAAAGATTTAAGTGAAGCAGTTAATATAGCAATAAAGGAAATTGGACAATATGATTGTTAGTAGAGCGCCATTAAGGATAAGTTTTTTAGGTGGTGGTAGCGACTTACCTGCTTACTATAGGGAAAAAGGTGGAGCTGTATTGTCAACATCGGTTGACAAGTATATGTATGTCACAGTTAATCAAAAATTTGATAATAATATTAGACTGAGTTACTCAATCACTGAAAATGAAAGCAGTATTCAACAAATCAAACACCCTATTGTTCGTAATACTTTGGAATTGCTTGATATTCAAGGAGGAGTTGAAATTACATCAATTTCTGATATTCCTTCTCAAGGTTCTGGTTTGGGGTCTTCAAGTTCTTATACAGTTGCATTGTTACAAGCACTATATGCCTACAAAGGTGAAAGCATATCTAAAGAAGAGCTAGGTAGATTGTCAAGCCATATTGAAATTGATTTGTGCGGTGATACAATAGGTAAGCAAGATCAATATGCAGCAGCATTCGGTGGGTTGAACTTGATTGAGTTTAATGAGGATGATTCGGTGACAGTTAATCCAGTTATGTGCAAACCTGAAACAATCAAAAAAATGGAAGAGTCAATCATTGTTTTTTATACAGGTCGAACTCGCAGTGCATCTACATTGTTAGCCGAGCAATCAGATAATATGAAGCGAGCTGAAAAAAGAAAGTTGATGTCGAATATGGTTTCCTTAGCTTATGATATGAAAAACCTACTTGAAAATGATGATATTGAATCTTTGGGAGAATTGATAGACCAAAATTGGCAATTAAAGCGTCAAATGACAGAAGGTATAAGCGATCTTCAAATTGATGGCTGGTATAGTAAAGGAATATTAGCAGGTGCAACAGGGGGGAAACTATTGGGGGCAGGTAATGGTGGTTTTATGATGTTCTTTGCACCAAAAGAAAAGCATGCTAAGATTATTGAAGCGATGAAAGGTTTGCAGAGACTACCCTTCTCTTTTGATGATAAAGGCAGTAAAATTGTATTTTCAGACCAAATAAAGAGGTAGGCTAATGGAATTTACTATTAAAAATTATATTGAACAACATAATTTGGTTATTAAAAATTTTGATCATCAAGAAATTGAAAGTGCTATTAATTTAATTAAAGAAACTATTGAGAAAAAAAAGAGGGTTGCTGTGTGTGGCAATGGTGGAAGTGCTGTTGCAGCTTCGCATTATATTACCGACTGGAATAAGATGGTTTATGCCTTCACTGGGTTGAAGTTTAATGGAATTTGCTTTTCAGATAATATTGGTTTGATTACTGCATATTCAAATGACTTGTCTTATAATGAAGTGTTCTCGGAGCAAGTAAAAAATTTATTAAATGAAGGCGACTTGCTAATTACCTTAAGTGGCAGTGGAAATTCAGAAAACGTTGTCAAGGCGACAAATATAGCGAATGAGATGAAGGTTAATACTTTGGCAATTTGTGGATATGACGGCGGAAAATTGAAAAAAATATCCAAAAACTCCGTTTGGATACGATCTAATGATATGCAGCTCTGTGAAGATGCGCAGACTGTTTTTGGACATATCGTAATGAAAAGTCTTTGTGGTGAAAGGTTGTTTGTTTAGGTAAATAAAATAAACGGAAGTCCTAAAATTTCTTTAGTTATGCTAATTTACTATGGCGACAAGTATCTAAAAGAGGCTGAGGAATGAAGCTTATAAAGATTTTTAATTTTTAATCATATTTTATCAACAGGATGAGGTTAATTTTTATAACAGGCGCCACGGGATTTATTGGGCAAAGGCTTATTAATGCAGTAAATGGTGAATTTCGAGTACTGTCTAGAGTAGAACACCCTAATTTTAAAACTATTATTTGTGATTTACAATCAGAAGTTATTCCAGATCAGGCTTTAAATAATGTTAGTACTGTTTTTCATTTAGCCGGATTCTCGCATGATCTGCGTAATGCAAGTAAGATTTCAGATCTTTACTATAAAGTTAATGTGAGTGCTACAGTTCAATTGGCAAAGCTTGCAGTAAGGGCCGGTGTTAAAAGATTTGTATTTGTGAGCAGTGTTAAGGCAGGTGGAGACCCTTCTCTTGGGATGTGTTCAAGTGAAACTGATAAGGGTGATCCTGAAGGAGTCTATGGGAAAACTAAGCGAGAGGCGGAGTTTAAATTATTGGAAATAGGTAAAGAGTCAGGTATGCATGTGTCAATCATTCGCCCTTCACTGGTATATGGTCCAAATGTAAAAGGTAATTTAAAACTAATGTTATCGGGTATTAAGAAAGGGTGGTTTCCACCTTTGCCTGAGACTGGTAATAAACGTTCAATGATTCATGTAGATGATTTAGTTAGAGCGATTTTACTGGTTGCTGAAGATAAACGAGCTAATGGAGAAATATTTATTGCAACTGATGGTGTACCACATTCTTCTCGTGAGATTTATAATTCTATGTGTGATTTGCTAGGTAAATCAATTCCAAAATGGAGTGTGCCTAAAATCTTATTCGATTTTGCTAGCCTCATAAGGCCTAGCATTAAGTATCAAATTAACAAATTACTAGGTGACGAGTGTTACTCTTCTGCCAAACTAGATGCACTTGGATTTAAAGCTAAAAAATCTTTAAAGGATATGAATGAAACAGATTTTTGATTTGTTTGCTGGGATGATATTATTGCTATTGTTGTTGATTATAATGTTATTCATTGCTATTGCAATTCGACTAACATCAAAAGGCCCATTACTATATTGGTCTGATCGTATTGGAAAAAATAATAAAATCTTTAAAATGCCTAAATTTAGATCAATGTTGATAGACACTCCTGCTATGGCAACCCACCTATTAGATAATCCTGACTCTTATTTATCACCTATTGGCAACTTTTTACGCTCAACTAGTTTAGATGAGCTGCCGCAACTATTTTCAGTATTAAAAGGCGATATGAGCTTTGTAGGGCCCCGTCCTGCACTTTATAATCAAAATGATTTAATAACGCTGCGCACTGAAAAAGGGGTGGATAAGTTATCACCCGGTATTACAGGCTGGGCTCAAGTTAATGGCAGGGATAAATTATCAATTCCTGATAAAGTGGCATTGGATGTAGAGTATCTAAAACGTCAATCTTTCCTATTTGATATGAAAATACTTTGGATGACTTTTTTGAAGGTTATTAAACGAGATGGGGTAAGTCACTAAAAAAGAAAATGTTAAATTGGGTTGTTGGTTTCCTGTAGTCAATTAATAATCAACTAGTTTTTATTATTCCAGCTTTGAAGATATTTCATTGAACTAGTTTCTGATTTCAACCAGCCTCACGGTGCTCTCGGCCAGCTTCTTGTGCTGAGGCCATGCGTGACTGAGTAGCAACTGGAGATGGCTTTGCCTTTGCCAGTCTTTGAGCCACGCTTTGTTTATCTTTTTTAGTCATGACGTTAAGGTTATAATTGAACTACATTCACTGTTTCAACTGGATTTATAAAATTATATGTGCGCAAAAACCCTTTTTACGAAATGAACTGACCTTTGATAAATGCCCTTATCAAAGGTCAGTTTAAGTCGACTTCTTTAAGTTTGATTCTTTGAGTGCTTTCTAAAAATTTCAAGAGAATGAAGACGTTCTGGTTTTTGTCGTAAGCATCAAAGACGGCCTCAAAATTCTTGAAGGGGCCATTTTCAACATGAACTATCTGACCTTTTTGGTATTTCTTTTGATGCATGGCTAGTGTTTCAAAGTGTTCTATACGCGTTCTGAGGAATTCAATTAAGCTCTCAGAGATGCTTGGAAATACATCACCAAATTTAATAAATTGTTTCACACCTATGGTTGACTTAATTGAGACATATGAAGCCTCAAGCCTTGGTTTTACGAATATATATCCTGGGAAGAGGGGTGCAGGATTATTTGTATAAGTTAATGTTGGTAATAATATCTCATGGCCCTGGTTGTAGAGATTGTCATAGGCAATCTTCTCTGACCTTGGTTTGGTGGAAAGAAGATACCAGCGATTTGTTTTAAATAATTCTTCCATGATATGCTTCATTTTAAACTATAAATATTTATTCAAGCTAAACTATAATATCATTTATGATTAAATTTATAACTAGTCTTCCTAAAAGAACTAAGCAAGCAATAATGCTTTCTTTTGATGCTATTTCTATTGTCTGCATCATATATGCTGCATTCTGGATTCGTCTCGGTCATTTCTTTTATCCATCCAGTAATGAGTTCTTGCTGATAATAATTTATGGTTCACCATTATTGGCCATGCCAATTTTTACTGGTTTTGGACTTTATAGCGAGATGGTTCGTTTTGTTGGTTTTAAGGCGCTTTGGAATATTATTCAGGCCTCTTCCATCTATGCTATGTTATGGGGATTAATAGTACTTTTGGCTCAGATCCATCCTATGCCACGCTCTGTGATTCTAATTAATTGGGTGTTAGTAATTTTAGTGATTGGCAGCTCAAGACTTTTTGCGCGCTGGTTATTTTCAGAAACAATTAGTCAAAATCGTGTTGTAATTTATGGTGTAGGTTCGGCAGGCAGGCAACTGTTAAATGCCCTAAAGCAGTCGAAAGAATATAATCCTGTCGCTTTTATAGATGATGCTAAGAGTATTCATAACACTATCATTAACGGCCTTAAGGTCTATTCTCCAGATAATTTGCAGAGATTGATTGATACTAAAGATGTTAAGGCGGTATTAATAGCAATGCCATCATTGAAACGCGCTCAACGTCAAAAAATTATTAGTTTTTTAGAGTCTTATAAAGTTGAAGTCCGTTCAGTGCCTGGAGTCGAAGAATTGGCTCAAGGCAAAGTTAAAGTTAATGATTTATTAGAAATTAATTTAACTGATTTGCTTGGAAGGGATTCTGTTAAGCCAAATAAAGAGCTTTTTGAAAAGAATATTTCTAATAAGGTGGTCATGGTTACTGGAGCGGGCGGCTCAATTGGCTCAGAGCTATGTCGGCAGATTATATTATTAAAGCCAAAAATGTTAGTTCTTTATGAATTGAGTGAACCAGCACTCTATCAGATTGATCAAGAGTTAAATGGTAACAATGAATTTAATATAGAAGTTTGCCCAATACTTGGGTCTGTTACTGATAAGGATAGGGCTCTAAAGATTTGTGAGTATTATGGCGTGCAGACTGTTTATCACGCTGCTGCCTATAAGCATGTTCCGCTTGTGGAATATAATCATTCTCAAGGAGTTTATAATAATACAATAGGAACAAAGCTATTAGCTGAAGCTGCGATCGCTTCAAACGTTGAAACTTTTGTTTTAATTTCAACCGACAAGGCAGTCAGACCAACCAATTATATGGGCGCTAGTAAGCGTGCTGCAGAAATGGTTTTGCAGGCATTTGCTGAGCAAACTCATAATACTTGTTTTACTATTGTTCGTTTTGGCAATGTGCTCGATTCAAGTGGCTCAGTCATCCCTTTATTTATAAAACAAATAAAAGAAGGCGGCCCATTAACAGTAACTCATCCTGACATAGTTCGTTATTTTATGATGATACCTGAGGCGGTAGAGCTCGTTATTCAGGCTGGCGCAATGGCAGAAGGTGGCGAGGTTTTTGTGTTAAATATGGGAGAGCCAGTTCGAATCTATGATCTAGCAGTAAAAATGATCAATCTAAGTGGTCTAGAGCTGCTTGATGAGAACAACCCCGAAGGCGATATAGGAATTCATTACACTGGATTAAGGCCTGGTGAGAAGTTATATGAAGAGCTTCTAATTGATGGTAAATTTTCTGAAACTAAGAATAAGCTGATTATGCGCACTGAAGAGGAAATGTTACCTTGGGATAAGTTAGAGCCAATACTAACTGAAATACATAATAAAGGAACCTATACGAAAACTAAAGAACTTTATAAGTTGATCAAAAAGATAGTTCCAGAGTTTAAATCCAAATAAGGTAATTTTTTTTAAATATTACAGATTTTTTGCAAAGTAATTATTGGCTTCTAGGTAGCCTTTGACACTTCCACAGTCGAAGCGCTTTCCATTAAATTTATAGGCGACAACCTTACCTTGTTTCGCTTGTATATTTAAAGCATCAGTAATTTGTATTTCTCCACTTTTATCAGGTTTTATGTTTTCAAGGATGTTAAAGATATCCGGCGTTAGAATGTAGCGACCAATGATTGCCATATTGCTTGGAGCATCTTTCTCTTTGGGTTTTTCGACCATATCACTAACTTCATATGTATTGATTGAGTTTTTGACTAGTTTGCCAGCAATGACTCCATATTTGTGGGTTTGGTTCATTGGAACTTCTTCTATGGCCACGACTGAACACTGATGCTGGCTGTATATTTCAATCATTTGAGAAATTACACTCTTTTCATTACAGTCACATAGATCATCCGCCAGAATTACAGCGAATGGCTCATTCCCAATAAGTGGTTTTCCGGTAAGAATTGCATGACCTAATCCGAGCATCTGTTTCTGACGTACATAAGTAAAGGTTGATTTCTTTATTACCTTTTTGATTTCTTTTAAATAGGACTCTTTTGAGGTCCCAACTAATTGCGATTCAAGCTCAAATGAATTATCAAAGTGATCTTCAATTGCTCTCTTACCCCTTCCCGTAACAATAGCCATATTTGTTATTCCAGCAGACAGGGCTTCTTCAACCCCGTATTGAAGTAAAGGTTTAGTAATTACTGGAAGCATTTCTTTTGGAACAGCTTTAGTGGCCGGTAGGAAACGAGTTCCATAACCAGCAGCAGGAAATAGACATTTTGTAATCATGGAAAATTATATTTATGATGAATTAATAATAATTAATTTTATACCAGTAGTTATTGAGGGTTAAGAAATTATTTATTATCTAACCAAAACTACTCAACAGTAACTGATTTAGCAAGATTCCTTGGTTTGTCTACATCAGTGCCTCTTTTCAGGGCAACATAATAACTCAGCAACTGAAGTGGAATTGTAAATATTATGGGCGCAGTTATTCGTCCTAAATTTGAAGTAATTGGAACCACTTCCATGGCATCCATGGCGACAACCTTTGAATTTTGATCTTCAAAAACTAACATTTCAGAGCCTCTAGACTTAACTTCTTGTAGATTAGATTTTAATTTTTCGAGGAGATCATCGTTTGGAGCTATTGCAATGACTGGCATATCTTTATCAATGAGCGCTATTGGTCCATGTTTCAATTCGCCAGCTGGATATGCTTCAGCATGTATATAGCTGATCTCCTTAAGTTTTAGTGCTCCCTCCATGGCGATTGCATGCATTGTGCCTCTTCCTATAAACAGAGCACTATTTTTATCAATAAAGCGATTTGCTAATTTCTTGATTTGATTTTCTTGAGTAAGTGCCTCATTAATTAGTCCTGGCAATTTTTTTAATCCATTAATGATTTCTCTTTCTTGTTTCTTGTTAATAGTATTTTTTAATTTTCCAATGGAACAAAGAAGAAGTGCTAGAGAAACCAACTGAGTAGTGAAAGCTTTTGTACTTGCGACTCCAATTTCTGGTCCAGCATGTGTCAAAAAAGTTAAATCAGATAGTCTTGTTAGGCTTGATTCAGGGGAGTTACTGATGCACAGTGACT
>Ga0233427_10000501_pt1 | contig 49937 bp, 46 predicted proteins | sample SI_118_April2016_5_FD_179885 | JGI IMG/M metagenome (GOLD analysis project Ga0233427, IMG submission 179885) | Seawater microbial communities from Saanich Inlet, British Columbia, Canada - SI_118_April2016_100_MG | ecosystem: Environmental > Aquatic > Marine > Inlet | place: Canada: British...
TCCCGCTGATTTTCCTTGTCGTTATGAGTTTCTGGCTCGTAAAAAACTATCGGATGGTGCCGGGGTGGGATACAGTAAATTGGACCAAAATGTACTCTAAGGGATATTTCTGGGATACCTACTGGAGAACACTCGCCTATGCAATGATCGCTACCATAACCACGACCATACTGGCTTTCCCTTGTTCGTTTGCCCTTGCCTTCAAGGCATCTGCCACATTGCGGCGCTGGGCATTGTTCTTTTTGATCGTGCCTTTTTTTACCAGTTACCTGGTACGCATTTACTCCTGGCAAATCTTTCTAAACGATAATGGCATTTTCAACAGGATGTTCGACTACATCGGGCTTGGCCCTTTTCATTTGCTTAACAATTTTTTCGGGACTCTCGTTGGATATCTGACACTATGCTTGCCGCTTGCGGTAGTCCTTCAATTGATCTCATTGGCGAATGTTGATCGTAACCTGATCGAGGCCGCACACAATCTTGGTTGCGGGCGACTGAAGACTGTTTTTCTGGTGATCGTTCCGATGGCCAAAATAGGGATCATCCTTGGCGCAGTATTTACTTTTATTCTATCTTTTGGAGACTTCGTAAGCCCCTATTACCTGGGCGGTTCAAAACCTCCCACCTTAAGCATCCTGATAATCGATACCACAAAATCTGGCCAGCAATGGCCTCGTGCCGCGGTCGTCGCCGTCACAATGATCATTACACTTTTGACGATTATGTTCGCGTCTGTCTCGGCCGCGTATCGGAAAAAACCATGACCCGCCTATCTGGCCAAAACCTGCTCCTTCGAGGATATGTTGTTTTGGTCTTTGTGTTTGTCTTTACACCAATTGTCACGAGCTTCGTATTTTCCGTTAACTCCGACAGATTTCCGACGATTCCGTTGGGTCACTTTACGACTCATTGGTACGAGACCATTTTCGCCGACCCGGACATATGGGAGGCTTTTCGGGTCAGCGCCCTGGTCTCAGTCAGTGTCGCTACCCTGGCTACGTTCATCGGGTTTTGTACGGCCTATACTGATTACCGTTATAACTTTACCGGCAAGGCGTTGTATTTGTCTTTAGCACTACTGCCCCCGACTATCCCTCTTGTGATTATGGGATTGGCAATGCTTGCACTGCTGGCACGAATCAATATGTCTGGTCAAATTCACTCAATTGTGGTGAGTCATGTGGTTCTATGTGCGCCATTTGCAATGGCTGTTGTCCGAATGCGGCTGGCCCAGATCAACCCGGATCTTGAGCCGGCTGCCTGGAATCTTGGTGCCTCGCCGTGGCGAGCCATGCGTGAGGTTATCATCCCATTTTGCCGGCCTGCGATTGCGTCCGCTTTTTGTCTGACCGCAGCGGTATCCTTCGACGAGTTTGCTGTCGCATGGTTTGTCTCCGGCCTGAACAAAACAGTTCCTGTGATGATTCTGGAGATCCTCCAGGGAAACACCGATCCCCAGATTAATGCGATTGGATCTATTGTGTTTGCAATCTCAATGTCGCTTGTGGTGATCGCACAACTGATCTTTTTTCGAAAGGCATCAGCGCCGACGACGACCGGTATTTAGACCTATGCCCAACACATCTGAAGCACGCCCTCTGGTCTCTTTTGAGGGGGTCACGAAACATTACGGCACAGTGGCGGCTGTGCATGCCATGGATCTGGATATCTATGCCGGAGAATTCCTCGCCCTCATGGGACCATCGGGATGCGGCAAGACCACCTCGTTGCGAATGTTAGCAGGACTTGAGGAACCCACCGAAGGAGAAATCCGCCTTGATGGAAAACGAATTAATGAGATCGACAGCGCCGACCGAGATACGCCGATGGTCTGGCAGAGTTTGGCCCTGTTTCCGTTTCTTAGTGTTCGACAGAACGTTGAGTTTGGCCTGAAGATGCGAAAAATCCCTTCTCGGGATCGTCAGCAGCGCGCCATGGAATGGCTCGAGCGGCTCGAGATCGCTGATCTTGCCGAACGCGATATCAGCCAACTCTCGGGCGGGCAGCGCCAAAGAGTTGCTCTGGCACGCTCACTGGTGACCGAGCCACGCATTCTTCTTCTTGATGAGCCTTTGAGTGCGCTCGATGCCAACCTTGTCGTCAAGATGCAGGGTGTCCTTTCCCGCCTGCAAAAAGAACTGGGTATTACTTTTGTCTACGTCACCCATAGTCAGTCTGAAGCGTTTGCAATGTCAGACCGGGTGGTGATCATGAGCCAGGGCAGGATCGAACAGATTGGCTCACCGAAGACTATCTATCGCAACCCGACATCTCGATTTGTCGCAGACTTTGTCGGATCAAACAATATCTTCTGTGGCACCGTATCAAAAGAGGGCGCCACTCTTCAGGTTAATACCTCGGTTGGCTGCTTTTCCTGCTCACCGGATAACGATGAAAATTCTTTTCCAATGGGCTCGACCCTCAACATGGTTATCAGTTCGGACCTCGTTCAGATCTCTTTGACTACTCCGGAGGCGGCAAACCAAGTCCGATGTCGGTTTATTAGCGAAGAATTTGTTGGCTCGATTGTGACGGTTTTTGCTGAACTGGAAAATGGTGCCGATTTCAAGGTTCAGGTACGCCAGCGTGACCTTGCCGATCTCGGATTAAAAGCAGGTGCTGTCTTTTATGCGTCCTGGAAAGCTACCGATGTCCATTTGATCAGCGAATCAGCATGATCGAGAACCCGCCTCCATGGCCCAAAAATTATAAGTGTGCCGTCAGCATAACCTTCGATATGGATGCAGACAGTCTTATTCATCTTGAGCGCCCCGACAACAGCTTTAAGCGGGTTTCGACAATCTCGCAACTTCGTTACGGTCCTGAAGTAGCGGTGTCACGGATTCTAGACACTTATAAACGACTGGGCTTACGGCAAACATTTTTTGTTCCGGCCTGGTGTGTCGCGCAATATCCTGATGTCATCCGTCGGATCATTGATCAGGGACATGAGATCGGCCACCATGGATACCTGCATGAGAACCCACTCGATTTCAATCGGGATGCGCAAGCCCTACTTCTTGACAAAGGAATCGATATCATTCAGCAATCAACTGGAGTTGCTCCTGTCGGATACCGCGCGCCGTTATATAACTACACCAACGACACTACAGATTTACTGATTGAACGAGGTTTCAAGTACGATGCCTCGTTAATGGGAGACGACATCCCGTATATCCTTAGATCACAAGAAAAAACCCTTATCGAATTACCCAGCCACTGGGGATGCGACGACTGGCCACCCTTTGCCCATGTACCCGACCTGGACTATCAAATGCCGGTGCGATCTCCCTCGGCCGGGTTAAGTGCGTTTATCGAGGAGTTTGAAGCGGCCTATCGGTGGGGAGGTCTTTTCATTCCAGTTTGGCATCCATTTGTGACGGGCCGCCTTGCAAGATGGAACGCGGTCGAAGACTGGCTTTGTACTTTGGTCGCCCGCGAAGATATATGGTTCGCGCCCATGTGTGAAATAGCAGACCATATTCAGCAAATCTGGAATACTGGAACCCACACCCCACGAATCGATACTTTGCCCTACTACAAGGGCCCGGTAAGTTAAGAGTGTGTCGCGATGCATCCCATGGCTAGCCCGTAACAAAACCGCTCTGAGTCATTTTCAGGCACCCAAAGAATCATGAATCGACCCAAATTATGTTAGATCTGATTATAAGAAACGCGAGTATCCCTGATGAGCCGGCACTTTTGGATATTGCCTGTCGCGAAGGCCGCATCGTCGAACGCGCTGCGCATATTGATAGCCAGGCCGAGGTCGAGATTGACGCCAAAGGCTACCTCGTCAGTCCGCCTTTCGTCGACAGTCATTTCCATATGGATTCAACCCTGACCTATGGCAGGCCCCGAGTCAACGAGAGCGGCACGCTGCTCGAAGGCATCCGCTTGTGGGGGGAATTCAAATCAACCTTGTCGTCAGACGATTTCGAACAGCGTGCACTCATGCTCTGCCGTTGGGCCGTCGCTAAGGGTAATCTTGCGATCCGCTCCCATGTCGATATCAGCGATCCCTCACTGACGGCAGCTCACGTATTGCTCTCAGTTAAAGAGAAAGTCAAACCCTGGCTGGACCTTCAATTGGTGGCTTTCCCTCAGGACGGGTTTTACAGACACCCCGATGCCCAAAAGCAACTAGAGCAATCACTTGATCTGGGTATCGACGTTGTCGGCGGTATTCCCCACTTTGAGCGAAGTTATGAGGAAGGGCGTCAATCAGTAGAGGCGTTGTGCCGCATAGCTGCTGACCGCGGTTTAATGGTTGATATGCATTGTGACGAAACCGACGACCCCTCGTCGCGCCATATCGAAACTCTCGCATCCACTTCAATACGCCTTGGAATGCACGGACGGGTCAGCGGCTCCCACCTAACCTCCATGCATTCTATGGATGACTATTTCGCGGACAAACTGCTGGGATTAATGCATGAAGCGCAGATCAATGCAATCGCCTGCCCGCTGATCAACATTACCCTGCAAGGACGTAAAGATACCTACCCGAAGCGTCGTGGGATGACGCGAGTAAAAGAGATGGTAGATAGGGGAATCAACTGTTCGTTTGGGCACGACTGTGTCATGGATCCCTGGTATGCCGCGGGTAGCCACGACATGCTCGAAGTCGCTCATATGGGGCTCCATGTCGCGCAGATGACCGGAACCGCCCAAGCCCGTAGCGTCTACGATGCGATAACTATTAACCCTGCTAGAGCCCTGAATCTTGTCAATTATGGCCTTAGTGTTGGATGCAATGCCGACATGGTGATCCTGCAGGCAGCGGACCCTATTGAGGCAATCCGTTTGCGGGCCACTCGGCTATTTGTGATTCGCCGGGGCAAGATCATCAGCAAAACGCCAACGGTAAAAAGTGAAGTCGAGATGCTGGGTGCAACCCAGCAAATAGCTTTTGCCCAAACTGAAATCCCCTGACGCGGGGTATCAGTGAAAGCTCAACCCGCGGCCTGACCCTTTGCCTCGCAAATTTTGGCAACTGCCTTTTGCAGGCGTACCAGTCCCTGATCGATATCGTCTTTTGGAATAATGAGTGACGGCGCAACACGCAATACGTTGGCGCCAGCGACCAGAACAAACAGGCCTTCATTTTGAGCGGCCTGCATAAAATCCCGAGCCCTGCCGGTCCATGGCTCAGCGAGCACACAGCCTATCAGTAATCCCATGCCTCGAACCTGCTCAAATACCCCGTATTGCTGACCAATCGCGAGGATTCCCTCCTCAAGGCGTTGACGTCGCTCGCTAACCCCTGTTAACACGGCTGAAGCACTAACAATATCCAGGACCGCATTAGCCACTGCACAACCCATCGGGTTGCCACCCCAGGTGCTGCCGTGGGTGCCGACAGCTAGTGACGCTGCTACTTTGTCGCTCGTCAAGGTAGCTGCGATTGGAAAACCACCGCCCAGCGCCTTGGCCGTGGTTAAAAGATCAGGGATGACATCGAATGCCTGGTAGGCATATAGCGAACCAGTTCGGCCAACTCCCGTCTGGATTTCGTCCATGATCATCAGCGCCTGATACTGGTCACAAAGTTCCCGTATCCGCTTGAGAAATTCTGATTCAGCGGCTATTACCCCACCCTCTCCTTGTATCGGCTCGACAATTACCGCGCAGACATCGCTGTCGAAGGCATCTTCAAGCGCCTCTATGTCATTGAAAGGAAGATGCTGAATGCCGCCAGGCAAGGGCCCGAAGCCCTCTCGGTAACTTTGTTGTCCACCCGCGGTTACAGTAAAAAGCGTGCGTCCATGAAAGGCGTTATCAAAGGACAGGATTCGACACTTTTTCTCGCCAAAATGGTCAAAGGCAAAACGTCGGGCAAGTTTTAATGCCGCTTCGTTAGCCTCTGCTCCAGAGTTGGAAAAAAATACCTTATCGGCAAACGTTAGTGCCACAAGTTTTTTTGCCAACAGCAGGGCCGGTTCCGTCACAAGAACATTGGCAGTGTGCCAAAGCTTGTTAGCCTGTTCCGTGAGGGCCTCAACCAACGCCGGGTGGGCGTGGCCCAGCGCATTTACTGCGATCCCGGCTGCGAAATCAATGTACTCCCGCCCGTCCTGATCCCATAGCCGAGATCCAGACCCTCGAACCGGAATCATCTGCGCAGGCGCGTAGTTCGGCATCATATATGTGTCGTACCAGCCTCGCTCAATGCTGCTCATTGATCAACCCTTCCATGACTTTAATAAAATGAGGTTTGATTCTAACCACGACACGGTGAAAACTCACCACCTGAGAATCGTTCTACCCTCGCGACTTCAAACCCGTGACACATACCACTGATTAAAAACACCGATACAGGCCACACCAACGCAAACTTTAGGATCGAGTCCCGGTTTTGGGGACGATACCACTCGATCAGCCCTTAGGAGGTTGCTAGAATACGTGCGCCCGTGATGACTATTTCCTGTTGCGGGCCCAACGGTGTGTTCCAACTATCTATATTCCAAACGGTCTTGTATGAAAAAAGAAACTTCTTCCGCTACTTACGCAGATGCTACCCGGGCGATCATTTCCGGGCGCTCGTCTTTCAGTCATCACGGTGTCGTCAATACGCCGGTCTATCATGCCTCGACCATTTTGCACCCCAATGTCGAGTCATTCGAAAAACGCCATGACTCCAAAACCGGTGGTCGACGAAAAGTCATCTACGGCTTACTAGGCACTCCGACGAGTTTCGATCTGGAAGAAGCGATTGCAAACCTTGAGGGGGGGTACGATGCCCTTCTCACCCCGTCTGGACTGGCTGCAATCAATATCGCCTTGCTGGCATTTTTGCGCCCCGGGGACCACGTGCTGGTAGCGGATTCGGTTTATGCATGGACTCGATCCTTTAGCGACCAGATGTTGGCGGATCTGGGTGTTGAAGTTCAATACTACAACCCCTTAGTTGGTGCAGATATCGCATCACTGATCCGACCCAAAACACGAGTGATTTTTCTGGAATCACCCGGCTCATACACCTTTGAGGTGCAGGATATTCCTGCGATCACAAAGGTCGCACGGGAGCATCAGGTAACAACCATCCTCGACAACACCTGGGCAACGCCACTATTTTTCAAATCATTTGAGCACGGGGTTGACGTATCTGTCCACGCGGCAACTAAGTATTTATCCGGCCACAGCGACGTCATGATGGGGGCAATTGTCTGCAACGAGGCCTCCTGGGAGGCTGTGCACCGTACCCACAAGTTGTTCGGCCAATGCGTCGGGCCAGACGATGCCTACGCCACGCTGCGCAGTGTACGAACCCTGCCAACGCGACTACGAGCCCATCAGGAGCAAGGAATCGCGCTTGCCACCTGGCTGGAAGGTCGTGATGAAATCGCCGAGGTGTTACACCCCGCGCTCCCGAGTCATCCCGGACACGAGATATGGCAACGCGATTTCCTCGGAGCATCCGGTCTTTTCAGTATTATCCTCAAACCTCAACCTCGCCAAGCAGTCCTGGATATGGTCAACAACCTCGAGCTTTTTGGGATAGGGGCCAGTTGGGGAGGCTATGAAAGCCTGCTGATCCCTGTGTATCCCCAAAAGCACCGAAGCGCCGTTCCGTGGAACTCATCGGGTCAACTCTTGCGCATCCACGCGGGGCTGGAATCCCTTGATGATCTTATCGTTGATCTTGAGGCAGGTTTGGACCGGCTTAGCACGTGAATTTGTTTGACTCCGTAATCAAAGTTGACACCGATGCCCCTGAACGAAACGTTGAAACCGGAATGTGAAACCTTCCTTTCACAGTTTCGCTCACTCCTGCTTGGCACGCTCAACGCCGAAGAGGAAGTGGATTTGAGTTACGCGCCGTTTGTTGATCATCACGACTCTTTTTTCATTTTGACCAGCCAGTTGTCTTCGCATACCGCCAACCTTAAACAGCGCGGTGGCGCCACAGTCTTTTTCATCGAAGATGAATCTGCTTGTGACGAGATCTACGCCCGGCGCAGGTTACGTTTTCAGTGCCAGGCCTTGGTCCATAGCCGTGACAGCGATACCTGGAAAACTCTTGCCCCGCTGTTTTTTGAACGTTTTGGCCAGATCATCGAAACATTGACCTCTTTGCCAGATTTCGAGTTGTTTCAACTGACCCCATCCAGCGGTCGCTGGGTAAAGGGCTTTGGCAAAGCCTTTGATTTTTGTGGGCGAATCGAACGCGATGCCGTCCACTTGAATCCCGCTAAAAGCCAGGACTCAGTTGGCTAACTGTCGTTCCTGGGATTGACAGGTCGCTTGCGTTTTACCCCGGTGGCGCGATTTGTTTTAGCCTTGTCGTTGGGCGCAGCCCGCGCTGAAGCAGGTGAGGAACGCATGGGCTTGCGCTGGGGCGTGCCGCGCCCCATTTTCATTCCTGCCAGGCGATAGAGTCCATCGTGCTGTGACCGCTGAAGCTCCTGATGCTGGCCACTTTTCAACTCGCGGCTCAGCCGGAACGAACCGTAACGCACCCGCACCAGGCGGCTGACTGTGCAACCCACACTCTCCCACATGCGCCGGACTTCACGGTAGCGCCCTTCTTTGAGGATCACGGTATGCCAGTGATTGGCACCACTGCCAGATTGCGTGCGAATCGACTCAAACCGGCACAACTGGCCGCCCAGAAGAATGCCTTCACTCAAACGGCGCAAGTCAGCCGGATTCACCTGACCACGGACCCGACAGCGGTACTCTCGCTCGATCTCCTGGGAGGGGTGCATCAAACGGTGTGCCAGTTCTCCGTCGGTGGTAAAGAGCATAAGGCCCGAGGTATTAAAGTCCAACCGCCCTACGGAAACCCAGCGCTGCCCGCGAAGCTTGGGCAGCGCATCAAAAACCGTTGGCCTGCCTTGCGGATCCTGCCGGGAACAAATCTGGCCCACCGGTTTATGATAGAGCAGTGCCCGCGAACTGCCCGGCGAAGTGGCGTTCAACTGAATCCTTCGCCCATCGACAAGCACACGGGACTGAGCGCCGACCTGTTGCCCGATTACTGCCACTTTTCCGTCAACCTCAACCCGGCCATGACGAATCCAGTCTTCGATCTCCCGCCTCGAACCCAAACCGGCGTGGGCGAGCATCTTCTGGATTCGTTCAGTCAATCTCGTGACTTGAGGCGACCCGTGAGATCGGATCTTCCTCGCCAGGGTCGCCAATGGGTTTGGCGCTGGCCGCTTCGGTTTCAGTTTCAACAGGCAACTGGGCGCGATCTGTCTCTGGCGACTCTTCAACCGAGGCCTGATCAGCCGTGGCATCCGGGTCTGGGCCAGACAATTCAGAATCCGGATCGCCATCTTCGCCAGGGTCACCAACGGGTGTCGCGATGGGTGCCGGCATCTCGATGCCCAGCTCGCGAGCAATATCGGCCAGTTCCCGCTCATCTTCGAGGTTAGGTAGCGACGTCAACGACGGCAGCCCAAAATATTCCAAAAAAGCCGAGGTAGTGACGTACAGGGCTGGATGTCCAGGCACCTCACGAGTGCCGGACTGACGCACCCATTCCCGGTCGAGCAAAGAGCGCATGATTTCGGTCGTCACCGTGACTCCGCGTATATCCTCGATATCACCCCGGGTAACCGGCTGGCGATAAGCAATAATCGCGAGGGTTTCCAACAGAGCCCGAGAGTACCGCGGCGGTCGGCTCTCCCGGAGCGTACGCAAAGCCGAGGCATACGGGGCACGAGTCTGAAAACGAAAGCCGCCCGCCACCTCAACAAGTTCAACCCCCCGGTCGGAGTAGTGACTTCTGAGTTGTTCTAATGACGACCGTATTTCATCGGCTCGCTCGCGGCTGGCCTGACCCGGGAAAAGGGTCTGCAAATCGCGGATACCCAAGGGACGCTCTGCCGAGAACAAGGCCGCCTCTACGGTATGAATAATTTCGTTCTTATCGTTCATGCACTCTTGACTTTGACGTGGATTGGGGCAAAAGGTCCATTCTGGGTAACTGCCAGCACGTTATCACGGACCAACTCGAGTACGGCAATAAAGCTGACAACCAGCCCCTTGCGACCTTCGTCTGGACTGAAAAAATCTTGCAGGGATACGTACTCCCCGCTTCGGACCCTCTCCAGGATCTGAGTCATCCGCTCACGAACCGAAAATGTTTCGGGAACCATCTGCAGGTGTTCGCGGCGCGCGGCCGATAACATCGCAGATCGCATCGCTGTCACCAGATCTTCAAGGTCGACCCGAGTCTCCTCTTTAGGTGGATTGGGGTCCTCGACTCGAGCGTAGACCAAGTATAGATCGCGCTCCACCCGTGGCCGATCGTCGAGGTTCTCGGCGGCGTTTCGGAAGCGCTCGTACTCCTGAAGGCGCTTAATAAGAGCCGCCCGGGGATCCTCCTCTTCTTCCTCGCCCGGTCCCGGGCGCGGCAACAGCATGCGCGACTTGATCTCGGCCAGCATCGTTGCCATCACCAGGTAATCGGCCGCAAGATCCAACTGCATCCGCTGCATCACCTCAATATAGTGCATATACTGGCGGGTAATATCCGCCACGGGCAGATCAAGAATATCGATATTCTGCCTACGGATAAGGTGCAGCAACAGATCGAGCGGGCCCTCAAAGCCCTCTAAAACGACTTCTAGAGCCTCGGGCGGAATATACAGGCCCTCGGGCCACTGGTCGAAGGCCTTACCCCCGACAACAGCGCGTGCAGCAGTTCTCAGATTCGCCTCGGAGGCTCCGCTTGCAGGCACTTCACTCATTGGTAAAGGGTTCCTACTACCGTTCGCACTTCATGGATAGTCTCTTCAGCGGCATCTCTTGCTCGCTCGCAGCCAGACTCGATAATCTCACGCACCTGCTTGGGGTTTTGCTCAAAAGGACGGGCCCTGTCACGAAGAACAGATTGCTCCTTAAGGATCGCCTCCAACAATGGCTTCTTACAGTCGACGCAACCTATGCCGGCGCTACGACAACCGCTTGCCAACTCAAGACGTCGCGCTTCGTCGGTATAGATACGATGTAAATCCCATACCGGACATTTATCTGGGTCGCCGGGGTCATGGCGGCGCTGCCGCGCCGGATCCGTGGGCATGGTCATCAGCCGGGTACTTACCCGCTCAGGCTCGTCGCGCATCTGAATCGTATTGTTATACGACTTTGACATTTTTTGGCCATCCAGCCCCGGCATCTTTGCCGCTGGCGTCAGCAGCGCCTCTGGCTCGGGCAAGATTTCTCGGCCGCCGCCATCGAGGTATCCCACTAAACGCTGGCGGTCCTGCGGTCCTATATTCCCGGACCCCTCTAACACTTGGAGCGCCTGCTCCCGGGCCGAACTGACACCTTCCTGAAGCCACTGACGCCGCAAGCTTACGAATTGCTTGGCTGATTTCTTTCCCAGTTTGGCTAGTGCCTCAAGCGCCTTTTCTTCGAAAGCGCCATCACGGCCAAATATATGATTAAACCGCCGGGCAATCTCGCGGGTGAGTTCGACGTGTGGCACCTGGTCTTCGCCCACCGGCACCCCGGTGGCACGGTACATCAGAATATCCGCGCTTTGTAACAAGGGGTAGCCCAAAAAGCCGTAAGTCGCCAAATCACGATCATTCAGTTTCTGCTGCTGATCCTTAAAGCTCGGGACCCGCATGAGCCATCCCAGGGGAGTTACCATAGACAGTAGGAGATGTAGCTCGGCATGTTGGGGTATCCGGGACTGAATGAACAATGTCGCTTTATCCGGGTCTACCCCGGCTGCCAGCCAGTCGATGAGCATTTCCCAGACGTTGGCGCCCATTACCCCCGGCTCTTCGTAGTGGGTCGTCAGCGCATGCCAATCCGCTACGAAAAAAAAGCACTCGGATTGATCTTGCAGTGCGGTCCAATTCTTAAGGACCCCATGGTAATGCCCCAGATGCAGCCGGCCGGTGGGTCGCATCCCGGACAAGATTCGCCCGGATTCAGTTTTAGATGGCATCGCAGGGCTCTACAAGTATTCTATTCGTCAAAAGAAGTGATCAGAAAATAGATCCGGCTAAGGCGCACGATGCGCCTGTGTAATTGTACCTGATCACTCGGGCGCAAGCCTTAAAACCCGACGCCAGATGACTGTTTGAGCCTGGTTTTTTGAGCCAGAACTAAGACTACGTTACCCCTTCGTCCCCAGTGGGGGTTTATACCGGCCCACGCACAAAGTGCGAGTCCGATCAGGATATTCTGCAGCGCGAGACGAATCGTAAGGATCCGATCTTGTCCAGTCGTTGATCGAAACAGGCCCCAAGGCAGTCGCACAGTCTGCGCCCACCCGGCAAAACCATGTCGCCCTCAAGTTCTGCCAGCGGTTCAAGCACAAATCGCCGCTCAAGCATTCGTGGATGCGGAAGCGTCAGGGCGTCGCTCTGCAGCATCGTCTCGTTATACAAAAGCAAGTCCAAATCAATCAGCCTGGGACCAAATCGCTCACCGAGCCGAACCCGGCCCTGTTCAGTTTCGATCCGCAACAACTGCTCAAGCAGTTCACCAGGCTCAAGCGACGTATCAATACGGGCGACTGCGTTAAGAAAGTCTGGTTGTGCGCTCAGCCCGACCGGAGCGCTTTGGTAAACCGAGGAGACCGCGGTGAGCTCAACGCCAAAAATACGACCCAATGCATCGAGCGCGTCCTGAAGCACCGCCGCGGAATCACCAAGATTACTCCCCAGGCCTACCCAGGCAGAAACGCAAGAGCCAGATTCGATCACGTGGCTGGCTTGCTTTGCTCGTTAGATCGCTTTCGCGGGCGGCGTCTTTTGTTCCGCGCAGGCCCCGGGTTAAGCGCTTTTATCATCTCCTGTTGCTCGGGTACGCTATGTTCCTGAATTTGAGTCCACCACTCTGCCAAGCTCTCCGGCACCTCGCCAGCACCACCGCGCAACACCAAAAAATCATAGGCTGCGCGAAACCGCTTGTTCTCCAACAATCGATGGATAGTGCGAGGCCGCCGACTCTCAAGACGCCCTTGCAGTTCCCAGATTTCATATACGATAGTGCTGACGCGCCGAGGGATAGAAATCCGCTGGCATTCCCTACCGATTACCGCCACTGCCGCTTGCTGCAGGGCCGGGTAAGGCGCGACCCCATGGTCCATTCGGCGATCGCGCTCCAGGCACACGGCTCGCCACAACAACCCGGCAAATAAAAAAGCTGCAATAACCGGCTTTCCTTGTTTTACCCGCTGATCGGTATTCTTAAGAACCCGACAAACCAACCCGGTTCCTGGCGCGAGGTCAGTATCGGTAAAAGTGCGCTCTGCTTCGGGAAACAACTCAGCAAACATACCAAGATGGCGAAGCAGATTGAATAGATCCAACGCATACCCGTGGTGGAACATTTTCAGAACTTCATCAAAAAGACGCGCCGGCGGTACATGTCGAAGCAGGTAGGCATTTTGTGCGATCAGCCCTTCAATACCTTTTGCAAAAGTCAGGTCGAGCTTAGTCTTAAAACGAACCGCGCGTAGCATGCGCACTGGATCCTCATTGAGTCGCTCCTGGGGGTCCCCAATGAAGCGCAAACGACGCTCATGAATATCGTCAAACCCGCCGACATAATCAAAAATAGTATTACTACCCGGATCATAGTAGAGCGCATTAACAGTCAAGTCGCGTCTTAATACATCTTCTTCGCGGGTCCCGAACACGTTGTCGCGCAGTATTCGACCGTGCTCGTTCAGCGCCGAGTCATCGTTTTCATCAGAGTCTGGTTTGGCACGGTAAGTTGATACTTCGATAACCTCCCGCCCCACCCGCACGTGCGCCAGTCGAAAGCGCCTGCCGATCAAACGGGCCCGGCGAAATACTTGCCGAACCTCATCGGGCAAAGCATCCGTCACTACGTCAAAGTCCTTTGGGCGCTGCCCAAGCAGCAAATCGCGCACGCAGCCGCCGACCAGCTCGGCCTGGTAACCGGATTGCTGCAACGTACTGACCACGGTGCGCGCACCAGGGCTGATGCTTTTTTCGGATAACCCGTGTCGCGATGAGGCTATCACCGTGGGTTGCAGATGCCCGGGAGGATCTCCGGTCCGGTTCTTGACAGCTGACTTCGGTGACGCTTTATTCAAGGGAGGCCTATGTGACAGTGCACCCTTTCGCAGGGTGACCAAAAAAAGTATGCGCGCATCAAGTCGATGCGCGTCAAAGGTGCCTATGTTAGCATCGCGCTGCGCGTTCAGCGCTATGTGCTCCCTTCGTCTAGCGGTTAGGACGCTGGCCTCTCACGCCGGAAACAGGGGTTCGATTCCCCTAGGGAGCGCCAATTTTCCACTCGCTTAGGTTCGGTTAGGTTTTTTTGAGCCCGGTGCTGGCCCAGAGCATGCCCACCCGGTTACACGAAATACGGTGAAAATGAAGCACTGTTTTCGGACCACGTGGTCTGTAGGTCGTGAGCCAGTTCGAGGCGCACTTCGAGTCTTGGTTATACAGCTGATGTGCTATCCGCTTTTACCAGCAGAAGATTTGATCCGCCGATTGTAATAACTGCCTTGGGATGCCAACACTTGCGCTTGCACCAAAGTCTTGCCCTCCAGCTGCGGTGATAAGATATTTCATGTAATGGAACTAATTCCCCCAGAACTATCCATGCTATCGGCAACAGGACTGGTAGCACTCAGTTTTTTTACCTCAATGTTGACGGCGGCAATAGGGATCGGTGGCGGTCTGCTCATGCTCACGGTGATGGTGTCTTTTCTGCCACCCATTGTCGTTTTACCCGTTCACGGAATGATTCAACTGGGTTCCAACGGCGGCCGGATGGCCCTGATGCGCCAGCATGTCGATTGGCGAATATGGGGGTTCTTTGCCATAGGCTCAATTCTTGGAGTCATCTTAGCTGGCCAGGTTTTCATTAACCTTTCACTAGACGTATTGCGGGCAGTATTGGGGCTCTTTGTGCTTTATGCTGTTTGGACGCCGAAATTAAGGCCATCCAATATTGCCCTTAAAGGTTATACGCTGGTGGGAGTAGGCACGGCCTTCATCACGATGTTCGTTGGTGCCACAGGGCCTTTGGTCTCTTCTTTTCTTTCCCCCGAAAAATTAGGTCGTGAGCGGGTAGTTGCGACTTTGGCTGCCTGCATGACTATCCAACATGGCCTTAAGGTCGTTGCCTTTGGCGTTATTGGTTTCTATTTTCAGCCGTGGATTCCTATAATTGCCGTCATGATCACAACTGGTTTTTTGGGCACTTTGCTGGGCCGCCGGATTCTTAAAGGATTGCCTGAGCAATTATTTTCCCGATTGTTCCGCGTTGTCCTAACACTTTTGGCAGGGCGCCTTCTCTACCTCGCCATGACGGCATGAAGATACTGCTGCTGGTCCGCTAGTCGCTTTTACGGACAGAAGATTTGAACCTGGGATTACCTCGACATTGGAGAACAGCTAGCAATGACTGAAACACAGGTTGTCTTACTCGGCACTGGCTCCCCTGTTGCCGATCCAGAACGTTCCGGTCCGGCACTTGCTGTGGTCGCTGCAGGCAAACCTTACCTGGTTGATTTTGGCCCTGGTGTGATCAGACGCGCGGCGAAATAGCCTGCATGACTCTGCGGCGAATCAGAAAAAACCTAACTGGCTTCAAACCGGTGTACCAACCACTGTCGTGCGAGCTACTGGACTTTGCCTGAACCCGCAAGTAACCGACGCAGCGGTACCACAGCACCGATCAGCAGTAACGCCACCAGGGCCAGGAGCGCCAGGGCGCTGCTGAATCCTCCGGAGCCGCCATAGAGTACCCCGATCGCAACCGGCCCGCCCACGCCACCAATCTCAGCCGCTGAAAAGAAGAATCCGCCTGCGGTCCCGGCCCGGCGTTCGCCAACCCCTGGTACTTCAACCAAAGTCAGGATCAGTACGGTCATCATTGAGCCACCGGCGATTCCCATCAGGATGAGTGCGAGATACAACGACGAGCCCATGCCCCCGATCAGGAACAGCAAACTACCAAACAACGAACAGCTAAAGAGCGCAATCAGTATGCCAAAGCGTCGTGACCCGGTTGCCAGTCGCGGTAAGGTCAATGCACTGACGATCCCCACCGCCGCCGGTACGAGCGCCAGCAGGCTGGCTTGCTTTAGCCCGGCACCAAAGTTATGCAACAGCTCAACCAGCCAGTTACTCATCGCATGGTTGATCGAAAATACACCGATACTCATCAGTAGAATCAGCCGTACCGGCGAAAGAGACAGCACAGCGCTAATCTCGTTCCACAGCGGGGCGCTTGGCGTAATCGGCCCAGCTGGGCGAGCAACACCCCGGCCGACCAAAAGCCAGAATAACCCTGCTGCTAAGGCGGCAAACCCCCACAGAATCAGCACCAGGCCCCAGCGACCGCCCAGCAATGGCATCAACATCGGCTGAGTGAATAACAGCGAGACCATGACGCCAACGCCAGGGCCAGTAATATAGATGCCCATTGCCAAGCCTCGCTCAGCACCGGTGAAATTTTCACTGACTACTTTGGGGGCGCCGGCCGATATCAAAGGGCCGCCCAGCCCAAACAAGGCCACCGCCGCCAATAGGTGCAGGTACTCCTGTGCGAATCCACGCGCTATCCCGGAGGCACCAATCAGCAAGGCGCCCCAAAACAACGCCTTGTGTGTACCCATGCGGTCAAGAACCAGCCCGCAGGGGATCGCAGCGAAGATATAGATAAACTGCCAGGCGCCCAGCACAGTTCCCATGGAGGCGTGGGAGAAACCAAGGCCTGCCTCAATATCTGGAACCAACGGAGCCAATCCGGCCATATTGAGTCCAAAGGCCATGTAAAGCGCCCACACGCCGGCGAGCTTCCACCAGCGTCCAGGTATTGGCTCAATCTGAGTCGATAACCCCTGCACCAGCTCCCTGCCTTAAAGAACGGTCTGATTCCAAAACCAGCATCCTGTCGGCAAATGCCTTGAGGCACGCGACGGATGTGGCATCGGCGGTGAGGCCGACTCGACACCCCGTCCGAGCGAGATCTTCCGCCAAGCGCTCATCTAAAATAAGCTCGGCCTCATCATGACAAGGCTGCGTATCCGCATTTTGCACGATGAAACGCCCGGCGCCGCTGAGTGCGCTTGTGGACTGTTCTTGAAATTTATGAACGGTGGCGCTACCGGCTACAAGCTTCACTGAAAAGGCTTGCTCATCGGTTACAAACTGCAGGCAAAATGAACGTTTTGCTTCATTATTTGCCCACGCGAGGGCGCCCAAAACGAGCAAGGGGCTGTCAACCCCAGCATAAATGAAAGGTTTTCCGATTGCCGGCCATCCAGTTTGGAGCGCGTCCATCAAAAAGACCGACAGGTAAACCGACGATAGCTTTTTGCCGGGCAGAGCCTCCAACTGATGCCGGCTCCAATCGGTAACTGTTCCGGGGTTTGCATCGCCACGATCCAGGTTAGTTAATGCCTGGCAGATACTTCGATCTGCCGGTAATCCCCGTATTTGAAGCCATAAAACGGACTGCACAATATCTTCAGCAATGCCTAAAGGTACGCCCACCCCAACCGACGCTTTTAGAACGAGTTGGCCGAACTCCGAGACCGATTGCCTCACGCGGTATCGCCTGGCCATATGGCAAGCCACCAGTCGTCCACTGTGGCTGAATCCAACTCGTCCGGTAACGGGGCGCCCTGGTACATACAAATGCGGGTCCACAAGGATGATTTGGGATCAAACTTGGCGGCACCAAAAAAAGCCAATTTAAAACGCAAAATATCCAAGGGCGAGCAAGTGCTGGCTAACAGGTTATCTCGAATTTCGCCATAGGGGCACTGTCCCAATGCCTGAACCCTGCGCACCAGGTGGCGGTGCTGCGGATGGGCAAAGAGAAACTCTGCCACGGTGGCTCCATTCAGCGCTTGTGCCAGATCTGCCCGTAAAGCCGTCATGTCGCGGGCGATAGCAACCGGCATTTCACGTTCTGCACCTGGCTCTTCTTCGCGAACCCCAAAGCGGGGTTCAAGCTTATTTTCCGACACATACCAAAAATGAGTATTCTCTTTAGCATCACTAAAATCGAAATCCGCGGTCCAGTCGTACTGCGAGTTCATCAACTCCCGCAAGTCTTCAACGGGCATGGTTACATCCAACCGCCGCTCCTTTGCAATATGAAACATATCTTCAAGATCGTCAGTACACCCAGGGTACAACTCAAGCATTAAAGCGACGAGCAACTCCTGGGCATCCAGACTGAGATTCTCCTCTGCCCAGTGATACAAGGCATCCCAAAGTAAACCCGAGCCAGTCGGTCTGGACTTCGCCTCATCGAGCCAGCGCCCGAAAGCTGTGAGATCGTCAGACAGTTGTTGATTACGTGCCTGGTAGGCAGGATCATCCACCCGCCACTGCGCCAGGTGGGTCAACACCCGTTGCCGCAACTGCTCGGCCCGCTGCAATTCGCCCGCCTCGACCCTGCTCATCGCTCGAACCCGGGACAGTGCGATCTCACGTGCTGCAAACCATTGGTGAAGCAGCTCCGGGTGACTCACCACAAAAGGTGCCATCCCAAGGCCTGTCGCATTACCAATCCCCAACAGCCGTTTCAGATCCCGGTCCAAAGACACTGCCGTTTCGGGCGAGCGCTGTCGCGCTATATGCTCAAGTTGATCAAAGGTAAAAAGTCTGATCAGGTACACCGTCAGCATCTCGGCCGCAAAAGAATTCTGGGTTTCCGGCCGGGTGGCGATTCTGGAACGATCACTGGCCCCGAACTTACCGTTCCCGTAGACGGCTGTGGTGCGCATCAGGTACCCAACGTCCATCAGCCGCTGAGGTTCGGGCTGGCGTCCGCTTGCAAGACAATCGCAGCTGTACTCAAACAGTCGCAGGCTCCGGTTGGCGCGAGATAAGATAAGGTCGGTGGCTTCAAATCGCCCCGCCTCTTGAAGCGGCGTCTGCTGCCGAAGACGGTCAATATCGACCTCGCCCGGAACACCATCGAAGAGTACGAACGCAGCATCCCAGGCGGACGCAATAACCCGGTCCGTCCGGTCACTGTCAGCCAGTGGGTTGGCGAAGACCACCAGGGAATAACACCGCCCAGGCAGTGAGACGGTATAGACCGCCGTGCCATAACCGGCATTATCCAGTTCAAAGCGCTCGCAGGAAATCTGCCAGTTTTCTGTCGCCATGCGGCGCACCAGTAGCCGCATGAAACTAAGGCGTGTGGGAAAGGCCGCTCCCATACGCGTTAACCGGCAAACGACCTCGGGCGGCCTCAACAAGGCTTCATCCAGCGCTCCTGTTGCGCTGGCGCTCGATGGCCCTGCGGGGTTACTCACTCCCACATTCATAGAATCAGATAGTTCAGGCGGGCCCGAACGATTTTTCAAAAAACGCCAGCCAGTTACCGCCCATAACAGCGGCTACTGAATCCTGATCGAGCCCCACTTCTTCGAGCCCACGCCGGATATTAGGAAAATCACGGTTGTCTTCAAACCAGGTCGGCTGCGCGGGAAAGCCCGGTGCCGCCGCTGACCCTTCACCAAAATCCGTCTGCCGGGTCCACCGTCCATTGCGCATCCAGGCGACCACACTATCGGGCTGGTCCTGACACAGATCAGAGCCAATGCCAATGTGGTCTATCCCGATAAGGTCTGCGGCATCGGCAACCATCCGGCAAAAGCTTTGCAAACTGCACTCGCTGCCATCACGCAGATGATGCGGGTATAGGGAGAACCCTATCATTCCTCCCGACTCCGCCAGTGCTTTAATTACTGTATCGGATTTGTTGCGCAAGGCGTCATGCCATGATGCGGGGTTGGCATGGGTAATCGCTATGGGTCGTGCAGACGCCTCTATGGCCTCCAGGGTCGAGCGCTCACCCGAGTGGCTCATGTCTACTACAAGTCCAACGCGATTCATCTCGGCGATAACCTGCCTACCCATGCGGGTAATGCCTGAATCAACCTCCTCATAACAACCACTCGCCAGCAGGGATTGATTGTTATAGGACAATTGCATGAACCGTGCTCCGAGCTGATGGCAAACTTCTACCAGGCCAATATCGGATTCAATCGGCGAACAATTCTGAAAGCCAAAGAACACGGCTGTTCGCTGACTCTGCTGGGCCAAAATGACATCTGCCGCAGTGCGCCCGTGCACAATGCGCTCGGGATAAGCCTCGAACAGGCGATGCCATTGCGACATATTAGAGACGGTTTCCCGAAAATCCTCGTGATAACAGATGGTCACGTGTACCGCATCCAGGGCGCCCTTCGCCATCTGGTCAAAAATACGACCCGACCAGTTACAGTACTGAAGACAATCGATAGTAACGTTCATTTGTTTCGCGACGCGCTAATCGAGCTATAGCCAATCGACCTCAAACGGATAAGAAGACATCCGCTCGGTGCCGGTCTCAGTAATGATAACCTGTTCTTCGAGTTTGACGCCTTCACGCCCACCTTCGACACCGATAAATGATTCAACACACAGAACCATTCCTGGCTGTAAAACGCCTTCGTAGGCTTTGGCTTCAAAATCAACCCAGTGTTTAATGCTGGGGTATTCATCAGCCAGTCCAACACCATGCATTAACGACGGGTACCGTTGGGACAGATAAGCCTTTGGAATTTTCCAGCACCGCTGTGACACCTCTCGAAAACTCAGCCCGGGACCCAGAACCGCAATATTGGTTTCAATTTGTTCGTAAGCGGCTGCATACAGACGGCGCTGCTCATCATTCGGGCGATCCCCGCATAACCAGGCGCGCGAGATATCCGAGCAATACCCATAGGGGCCGATCAGATCGGTATCAAAGCTGACTAGATCATCCCTTTCTATAGGGCGCATCGAGCACTCACGGAACCAGGGATTGGTCCGCGGGCCTGAGGACAGCAGTCGGGTCTCTATCCACTCGCCCCCCAGGCGAATATTAGTCTCGTGCAGTCGTGCCCACAGGGCATTTTCTGTAATGCCGGGCTGCAAGGCCTCGTGCATCGCCCGACAGGCCTGCTCGCAAACTGCCATCGATGCGCGCATCAGGGTGAGTTCTTCGGCTGACTTAACCGCGCGAGAGTGCTCGGCGATCGCCTCGCCGTCGACAAGCATCAACCCCTTCTGACGAAGGGCGTCACAAGCCATAAAAGACAGGCGGTCTACCCCTAATCGTCGGTTGTCGCCGCTGTGTTGGCGTACCAGGTCTTCAATCTGGCTGGCGAAAACCTGGGCTCGCGCCTCGCCGTGATAACCAGCGGAAAAATAGTAAAACGATGGGATCACCCGGTACTCATCAATCCCAGGTAAGTCCTCAGCAAGATGGGGGTGATTAGCGTAATCGAACAATACCACTGGTCCATCCAGCGCAATAAAAACGCAACGGGTCTCATAGTGCGAACACCAGACCTGCATATTTGTTGCATCAGTTGCATAGCGGGTATTGATCTGGTCGAACAACAACAACCCAGCAACATCGGCGCGCTCCATCTCCAAGCGCAGCCGGTGCAATCGATATTTACGCACAACGTCGAGATCGACCGGGCAATCGCTGTATTCCATAGCGCCGTGCTGGCGCGGAGCCTTTCGTGCAGCCTTGATCGACTCTATCGACATAAGTGACTCCGGGTTATCAGTGTTACCGAGGCGAGCCGGCAGCAAACCGGCTATACGCAAACCTCGATTAATGCCAGAACTTACCCTCGGTACGGCTCAGAAGGACCCTTGCACAACACCCATCCAGTGCATTTGCAAGCCTGCCGACCTGTTGTGGTTGGGCTGATCGCGTAAGGCGAGATAACTGCCAAGTGTCAGCCTGGATGTGATCGGCCTGGAATAGACAAATTCGAGCAAGGTCTCTACCCCACCAGGCGCCAAACTGACCCGCTGTTGATGGCGCAAAACCTGCCCTTGCGCACTCAGATCATAGGCAATATCCAACGCAGCATCCCCGGCAAAGGCTCGCAATGGCTGCGATATGGAGACACTGGCCGTATCGGTCGGCGAAAAAAGATCCTTAGCAGCAAGACCAATCAGCCACGCATTGCTGGCAAGGGTCGAGAAATCCTCAAGTAACCCGCCCGGTCGATCCGTCACCTGGGTCAGCCCCTCTGTGTAAGCGCCAATAAGAGCCCAGTTTTGATCAAGACGCCGATAAGCCGTTAACCGCGCAGAGCGTGTCTGCGCATCGCGAACACTCAGCGCACCACCAACGGAGCCCCCAAGCAAGCTACCCGATTCATCGAGCAGACCGCCTTCCAAGGCGAAACCCCAGCCCGAGCCGCCAAAATGAGACACAACGTTAATTTGTTGGCTATCATGCGCTGTATCGCCTTCGCTATCGACCTGGGCCATGTTAAATCCAAGCCGCCACAGCGGATTGATCTGGTAGGTGCCCTGGCTGTGGACCCCTTCATCACTGTATTGGCCAATCAGGCCCTGGTCCCACGCGGCCCCCGCAGGCGCTGCAAAGTGGTTTTCCTGTAACCAATAGGCCGCATCGGTATCGGGTGTTGGTCGAGAGTTGTAGCCCAACCGCATCGTATAGTGATCACCAATTTTTGTGTCAAACCCCAACGCCGGCTCCACGTCACCCGCTGCGGAATAACTAGCACGGCGGTAGGATAGCAATTGATAACCAAGGCCTTCGCTCAGTATGTCGGCCGAGCTCTCTTGCGACCAGCGGCGCAACATCTGTCGGGCACGCGCCTTATCATCACGCACACTCGCCAGAGCAGCGACGTTCAATCTGAAATCGCGGTCGTAACGGTCAACCACCAACGCCTGAGAAAAAAGACCTTGCTGGGCTATGGCCGAGTAAATGGCGGAACTAAGTCGTAAGCGCTTATAACCGTAATCATCCCCCACAGGATCGTCGGTCTCATCAGATTCTTCGTCCGAGCCAGTCGGGCCGGATGGCGGTGGGGTCACTGGCCCCAGGGGCTGAAAGGCTCGGGCAAAATTGATCTGCCCCCACCCGTATTTAGCATCAACACCAGGCGCACCTTTATCTGTGGCAGAACGCTTTATGATGTCAACAACCTCTGCCGCCGTGAGCTTGGGCCAGGTTTGCCGTAGGCGAGCAGCAAGTGCGCTGGCACGCGGCGTTGCAAACGAGGTGCCCCAGTAATCAGCAAACTCTGACGCTCCAAGCGCAACCACGTAGTGGCCCGCATAAGCCCCAGCACGGTTACTGAATTCAAGCATCTTACCGTCCGGGCCAAGCCCGCCAACGATCAAGCCTTTGCCCCCTAGTCCCGGGGCATGCAGCGCATCACCCGCCGGATTGCCTAACCAGTCGTTGCCGGCGCCCATTACGACAACTTTGTCCGCTGCTGCGGCCGCAAGTATAGCGTCACCGGGTACAGCGGCCAGGGCGGCGTTGGAATGGTTGATGACTCTTATCGAAGGGTCTGCTGCGGCATGCAACAGGCCCTGATAAACGGCTGATGCCGAAACCGAGCGGCCACCGTTCGACGTCTGGATCGAGAGTATTTTGCTACCGGGCGCAAGAGTCAGAATAATCTGCGCAACAGCTGTTCCATGAGTGCCCTGCTGGGCATAATCAACCAGTGGGTCACCGCCGACGAAACTTATGCTGCCTGGTGCCAGCATCGGCGGCTGCAACTGTACACCGGTGTCGAGCACTGCAACCCCGAAATAGGAGGCGCTCGAAGGAGGCGCACTAGTGCTGCCGGCACTGTCTTCAGAAGTCGATTCCTCTGACTCACCTTCGATCACTTCGATCAGATCGATACATCCAGCACAGTCGCTTTCCGAAAAAGCACTCAAAGGCCACCCGACCCAAAGCACGATCGATAGCGCAAGCCAGCGAGTCAACGGAAGCTGAAACAATCTTAGGTTAATCAACAACAAAATTAATCCTCTTTATTCCCCACGACGATTCAACTGCAAATCAGGCAAAACTGGTCACTTTGCGCCAAGTTGCACACTCAGTCAGCAGTTCAGTATTCTCGTTAGTCACTACCGTTAGCGTTACTGAGTCCAGTTTATTATAGCGAGAGTTATCAGCATCACTTTACTAACCTCTGAGTGGTCGAACTGGACTCTGAATCAAAACCATGCCTTTTGCCGCCAATGTCCCGATCATTCCAGCAAAATCCAGACCACTCGCAATATTCAATCCACCAGGCTAGTAAACATCTGAATCACGCTGACTGTTCAGTCAGCGCGCAACCGTACATTTAAACTCGCTGGTGTTTTTGAATTTGATGGCGGCTTTTTATCGCCTCAAGGCTCACCGGCGCCAATCTCCTTTTTACGCCTTGTGACGAAGTCATCCAAAGCCTCCCGCCGTGCCACATCCAGCGGGGGAGCTTCGAAGTCTTTTAAAATATCTTGCCAGGTATCAGTCGCTCGTTCGGTCGCATCAGCCGCACCGGCCGCAACCCAACTTTCACTGTTTTGCCAGTCACTCAAAAAGGGTTCATAAAAGGCATTCTCATAACGCGCCATAGTGTGTTCGGTGCCAAAAAAGTGTCCTCCCGGCGCGACAGCCGCGATCGCATCCAGTCCAAGCTCGCTCTCTGACGTATCGATGGGTTGAAGCAAATGCACTAAATGCTGAATAAGCTCGATATCGAGCACGAGCTTTTCAAAGGAGGCAACAAGCCCTCCCTCGAGCCACCCAGCCGCGTGATAAACAAGATTGCCATGCCCCATCACGGCACCCCATAACGCCATCTGGGTTTCATATACCCCTTGGGCGTCAGCCGCGTTGGAGGCGTTGCAGGCGCTGGTTCGGTACGGCAGACCGTAGCGTCGCGCCAACTGTCCTCCAGCGAGATTGGCCTTGGCGTTCTCAGGCGTACCAAACGCTGGTGCTCCAGAGCGCATATCCACGTTCGAGGTGAATCCGCCATAGACCACAGGATTTCCTGGATAGAACAGCTGAATCATCGCCAAGCCCATAAGGGCTTCGGCATTTTGTTGTACGAGACCCGCGGCCAGCGTGACTGGCGTCATTGCCCCCAGCAAAGTGAACGGTGTCACGATCACCGCCTGGCCATGGGCCGCCAGCGCCAAAGCCCCATCCGACATGGCTTCATCAAGTTTACGTGGGGAATTAATATTGATGTTTCCGAGCAAGCTCGGACTTTGGCGCAGGTCGTCGACACTGATGCCGCGTGCCAGCGCCAGCATCTGGACAGCGTCGTTCACCCGTCCGCGCCCGATCGGAATAGCCGAAAACACCTTGTCGGCCAGAGTCAGATTGGCCCGGTAGCTGTCAAGATGGCGGGTTCCGGCAGGCAAATCCTGTGGCGCTACCGTCTGGTTACCAAAAACGCTGATGGCGTTGAAGTATTGCCCCAAACTGATCAACCGCTGGTAGTCAGCAAAATTGCCGGGGCGCCGGCCATTGACCCGATCATGCACATTAGGCGGGCCCGAGACCAGCCCGAAATACACCCGGTTACCCCCTAGGGTAATTGCATGCGCCGGGTTGCGGGGCGTCAGCGTAAATTCGGCCGGTGCCTGGCTCACCAGATCGAGAATCATCTGCGGATCTGCACAGACAATACCGGTATCGTGATCAACCTTTGCGCCTTGGCGGGCAAAAGCCTGGCGCACGGGTTCACTCATGATCTCTATCCCAAGATCGCGGATCACCTTAAGCGATGCCTGATGAATTGCCTCGACCTGGTCCTCGGACAAGGGCTCCATCGGCGGGTAGCGGTTTCGTAACGGGCCAAAATGAAGTTGTGCCACCCGTGTCGCTACACTGCGCTCAGCCTTGCGCTGCGCGCGTGCCCGTTTGCGCGTTTGCCGGGTCACGCCTTTTTCGGCTGACTTCTTTATAGCTCCCATGTTCCCAAGCCTAACAACCGAGGCGTATGAGGAGTTTCGTTCACAGGCCTTTAAGTGATCTAACCACGACAGCAATCACAAGCTCAAAGGTGTGGTGAGCGCAGGTTTCACCCCAGCACGGCTGCCGTGGCCTCGGCCAGAATCTCGACGATCCGATCCAAAGTCTGCTCATCGGTGACAATGGGTGGCGCTATGCAATAGACATCTCCTCGGACCCGCGAGAACATCCCACGCTCGACAGTCTCAGCATGAATTCGCGGCCCGATCGCATCGCTTGGAGCAAAAGGCTCCTTGGTTCCCTTGTCTTTTACGTACTCCACCGCACACATCAAACCCAACCCACGCACCTCGCCCACATGCGGGTGATCGGCCAGGGCGTCTTGTAACTTGCCCAGGAGACGTTGGCCTTTCTGGCGAGCTTGATCGACAAAATTTTCTTTCTCGATGATATCCAACATTGCCAGAGCAACTGCACAACCCACGGGATGCGAACTATAGGTATAAGCATGCATCCATGGTGATCCGCTCTCATTCATTACCGTGGCAATCTCGTCGCTGATACCAATACCCCCCAGTGGGAAATATCCCGAAGTGACCGCCTTGGCAAACTGCATAAGATCCGGCTCGACTCCCCAGTGCTCCAAGCCGAACATACAGCCGGTGCGGCCAAAGCCGGTGATAACCTCATCGGACACCAGCAACACATCGTATTGGTCGCATATCTCGCGAATGCGAGGGAAATAATCATCCTGTGGTACGAGCACACCACCAGCGCCCTGGACCGGTTCTGCAATAAACATTGCTACTGTCTCCGGACCTTCTTCGAGGATCTTCTTTTCCAGTTCGTTGGCAGCGGCTATCCCCTGACTGGGGGCATCATCGGGCGCCTGATACAAATAAGGGTACGGACTGGGAATATGGACGAACCCTGGAATTCTCGGCTCAAACATTTCCCAATACGGCGCCATTCCGGTCGCACACATCGCGGCAAAAGTAACACCATGGTATCCCCAGATTCGCGAAATCACCTTGGTTTTCTCAGGCTGACCTTTAAGTTTCCAGTAGTAACGCGCCAGTTTGATGTTGCTATCGGTTGCCTCCCCGCCACCGGAGGTGAGGTAAAAATGATTAATATTCGGGTAGGTGAGGCTCGCCAGGCGTTCTGCTAATTCAATAGCTCTCGGGTTGGTGCTACCGGCATAACCAGAAGCAAACCCCATTTGCCGCATCTGATGCGCTGCGGCATCGGCAAGTTCAGTGCGGCCGTTACCGGCGGTATTACACCAAAGGCCCGACAGGCAATCGATAAAACGATTCCCGTCTGCATCAATAAGGTAAGCACCTTCACCACCCACCCAAACCCGGGCTGATGCGTGAGCGGCTGGGTTGTGTAAAGGATGAACCAGATGCGCCGCATCTCGGCTCACCATGGCTTGTTGTTGAGGTTGTTGTTGAGGTTGTTGTTGAGGTTGTTGCTGCTGTTGTTGCGCTGTCATGTTTCCTCCGCCAGTTTTTGGAAATCTTCAAAGAGTTTTGAGTGCTCCAAGGGAACTCCCGTCTACTTCCCGGGCTCCGCCATTGGGTTATTGGGATGAGCCGTCCAATTGAGCTTGTCATCTTTGCGGATCATCTGGTTTGTTCTTTGATCAACTTCATTATCTAGAATTCTTAACGTCAGGCAATTCTCTACCGGACATACTGTCACACACAGATTACACCCTACACATTCTTTTTCTATTATCTCGTAGTGACGGCTCCCGTTTCGCGTCGCGCTGATCGCCTGATGCGAAGCATCCTCGCAGGCTATGTGGCAACGCCCACACTGGATACAAAGATCCTGGTCAATCTGTGCCTTGGCAGTGTAGTTCAGGTTAAGGTATTGCCAGTCGGTCAGTGAAGGCACAGCTTTGCCAATCGCCTGGTCAACTGACTCTATCTGACGAGCGTCAAGATAACGGGTCAAGCCATCGATCATATCATCGATGATCTTAAAGCCGTGGGTCATCGCCGCGGTACAAACCTGTACATTCCCGGCTCCCAGTAGGATAAATTCAGCAGCATCGCTCCAGTTACTGATGCCGCCTATGGCCGAGATTGGTAGACCTGCACAGTCGGGATCTCGGGCAATATCCGAGACCATGTGCAACGCAATCGGTTTGACTGCCGGCCCGCAGTAACCGCCATGCGTTCCATTGCGATCTATGGTTGGCACGACGCTGAAGGTATCCAGATCAACCGACATCACAGAACTGATGGTATTGATCAAAGACACCGCGTCTGCTCCCCCTCGTTGCGCAGCGCGGGCGGGCTGACGGATACTGGTCACGTTGGGCGTCAGTTTTACAATCACGGGAAGTTCAGAAAAATCCTTACACCATGCGGTAACCATCTCGACATACTCGGGGACCTGCCCTACAGCAGCGCCCATGCCCCTTTCAGACATGCCGTGAGGGCAGCCAAAATTAAGTTCGACACCATCGGCACCGGTATCTTCAACCCGCGTTAGAACCGCCTTCCAGGCTTCCTCGGTGCAGGGCACCATTAAGGAGACAACCAGACCGCGATCCGGCCAGTCTTTTTTGACCTGTGCAATCTCCTCAAGATTAATCTGCAATGGGCGATCAGTAATTAACTCGATATTGTTAAAACCAATGACACTGCGATCTTTTCCGTGTAATGCCGCGTAGCGAGGCCCGTTGACATTAACGATCGGTGGGCCATCTTCGCCCAGAGTTTTCCAAACGACGCCGCCCCACCCCGCCTCGAAAGCGCGATTCACGTTATAGGCTTTGTCTGTCGGCGGTGCAGATGCCAGCCAGAACGGGTTCGGCGACTCGATACCGGCAAAAGTGGTCTTCAGTTCAGGCATTGTTCCCTCCTTACTTCCAATGAACGGGCGATCAGGGCTCACCTGCCTTACTTTTTGACAGGAATTGATCAATAGAGATTGCGGCCAATTTACCGTCCTGTACCGCGCTGACTGTTAGATCTTCACCATCCGCTATGCAATCCCCGCCGGCCCAGACGCCGGCCCGGGAAGTCCGTCGTTCTTCGTCCACAACAAACCGGCCACCTTCCAGATTGAAACCCTCCGCATCGTCGTTGAGTAACTGGGGCGCCTGGCCGATAGCCCTAAAAACCGTATCTGCCTCGATCGTGAAATGGCCGGCCCCATCGGCGTGCAAGTCCCGGTCTGTTGGACTGAACTCAACGCCGGTAACCCTGCCGTCCTGGTGCTGAATACAAGCTGGTTGACCCCAATAGCGAATGACCACCCCGCGGATTTTGGCGAACTCCTGTTCTTCAATACTAGCCTTCATCTGTTGTGGGCCACGCCGATATACGATTGTGACATCCTCAGCGCCCAACAACCGGGTTTGAACGGCAATATCAATTGCAGTCATTCCCCCGCCAATCACCACAATGCGCTTACCGAGCGCGAGTGACGACAACTGATCTGCCTGACGTATTTGGCTGATAAAATCTACCGCGTCCTCAACCCCAGAAACTTCTTCACCGGGTATGCCCAGCGTTTTGGTCGAGCCCAGCCCCGCCGACAAAAAGACAGCGTCATGACGGTCTTCAATATCGCGTAGGTGAAAATCACGGCCCAATAATTTTCCGTGTTCTATCTCGATCCCACCAATCGATGTGATGAATTCGGCTTCCTTCTGGGCGAAGTTATCCAGCATCTTGTAGGCCGCAAGCCCGTACTCATTTAAACCCCCGGATTTAGGGCGATGCTCATAGATGCACACAGAATGCCCCAGCACCGCGAGCCTGTGAGCGCAAGCCAAGCCCGCCGGGCCGGCACCAACCACAGCAACGGACTTTTCCGACAGTGCGCCGCGGATAAAGAACGAAGCATTCTGATCCATAGCCTCATCAACGGCGTAACGCTGAAGCAAGCCTATGCTCACGGGCCGATCATCCGGCTGGTTACGTACGCATGTGTGTTCGCACAACGTCTCAACCGGGCAGGCTCTGGCGCAGGTACCGCCCATAATGTTTTCTTGCAATATAAGGCCCGCCGCACCCACAGGATTGTGATTGCCGATCATGCGGATAAAACCGGGGATATCTATCTCGGTCGGACAAGCTTGCGTGCAAGGAGCATCGAAGCAGAAATAACACCGCTCGGCCTCGACCCGCGCGCTGTTAGGTTCCAGGGGCGAATGCATTTCACAAAAATTGCGCCGACAATCTTCCTCGGGCAGTCGGCCCGAAGCAATCCCTGGTACCCCATTGGTCGCGGTCGCAATAATATCCACGTACTCCTCCTTGAATGCCCTGATGCGTCAGAACTGACCTGTCATGCGCTTTGTAACAGGTCAGCTCCGATCTGTGGGCAGGCGAGACTTTTTAACGCTCAACAGAAACAGGTTGGGTGTGATCCCGAACCTTTGCGATCGCACCGAAATACGGCGCAAAAGGTGGCCTTTCAATATACCGACCTGCGCCGCGTTCAACAGACAACTCGCCATCCTTAAACACAACTTTGCCCTGACTGATGGTGTGCGATGCCGTACCTCGAACTGTCATGCCTTCAAAAATGTTGTAATCGACATTCTGGTGGTGAGTTTTGGCAGAGATAGTCTTGCTTGCCTCCGGATCCCAGATTACAAGATCGGCATCGGCACCGACGCTGATCGAACCCTTGCGCGGATACATGTTGAAAATCTGAGCTGCGTTGGTCGAAGTCACCCGAACAAATTCATTCATGGTTAGCTTGCCGGTATTGACTCCGGCATGCCACAACACCTCCATTCGGTTTTCCACACCACCGGTACCGTTGGGGATCTTGGTGAAGTCATCCTTACCCATCGCTTTTTGGTCAGCGCAGAAACAACAGTGATCGGTGGCTGTGGTCTGAAGATTACCCGACTGGAGCCCGCGCCAAAGTGCGTCTTGATGCCCTTTTGGCCTAAATGGAGGACTCATCACATGTGCCGCCGCGGTGTCAAAATCGGTATTGAGATAAACCGAATCATCCACCAGCAGGTGTCCCGCAAGCACTTCACCAAAAACGCGCTGGCCCTCGTTGCGCGCCCGGATCACCTCTCCCAGTGACTCCTTAGCCGAGACATGCACCAGATAAACAGGAGTTTTTAATGCCTGGGCGATGCGAATCGCCCGGTTAGCCGCTTCTCCTTCAACTTCTGGGGGTCTGGACTGCGGATGACCCTCGGGGCCGGTGATTCCCGACTCCATCAGTTTGCGCTGCAACTGCCATACCAGTTCACCGTTTTCGGCGTGAACCGTCGGCAAGGCGCCCAGTTCCCACGCCCGGGTAAAACTATTCACCAGAATTTCATCGTCCGCCATGATCGCACCTTTGTACGCCATGAAGTGCTTAAAGCTGTTGACACCGTGCTCTTGCACCAAAGTCCCCATGTCTTGGTGCACCGAATCATCCCACCATGTCACAGCGACATGAAACGCGTAGTCCGAAACAGACTTCTGGGCCCATTCGCGCCATTGGTGAAAGGCGCTCAGCAACGATGTCTGCGGCGCTGGAATCACGAAATCAATAATGCAGGTTGTGCCTCCAGCCAGGCCCGCTGCAGTGCCGGTATAAAAATCCTCGCTGGCAACCGTCCCCATGAACGGTAGCTGCATGTGCGTATGGGGATCTATCCCCCCTGGCATCACGAACTGGCCGCCGGCGTCTACAACCTCGACACCCGTGGGGGTGTCGAGGTCAAGACCAACCTGGGCGATCGTGCCATCCTCGCAGTAAACATCTGCCTTGAAGCTTTGCTCCGCTGTTACAACGGTACCACCTTTAATGATGACGCCCATTGTCAGATCTCCCTGGTTTTACTGTATCAACCCGGCTAAAACGCCGCGTCCCAAATTGCATGACTCCAGGCTCCAAAAGGCGCCTTGGAAATCACAGGATCAGAACCACCGCTCATTAAAGTTGCAACGGTACGCTCGTAGTCGGCCTCATCCAATTTGCCGCCACCTGCAGTGAGTTTGTTGATTTCACCCATCATGCGGCGCTGGTGATTTTCGGTCTGAGCGCCGGTTTCGTCGTTTTCAAGCACGATGTCCGCAGCCGCATCCGAGTTTTCTCTTGCCCAGGCCCAGCCCTTCATCGAGGCGCGCACAAAACGAGCCATTTTGTCGACAAAGGCCGGATCGGCCAGATTCTTTTCAAGAACATAGAGTCCATCTTCCAGTGTCGCAACGCCCTGATCTTCATATTTGAAGGTCACCAGTTCGTCTGACCCCAAGCCGGCATCAATGATCTGCCAGTACTCGTTGTAAGTCATGGTTGAGACGCAGTCCGCCTGCTTTTGCAGAATCGGGTCAACATTAAACCCTTGCTTAAGCACCGTCACGCCGCCACTGCTGCCATCAGTTGGAATATTTAGCCGCCCCATCCAGCTCAGGAAGGGGTACTCATTCCCATAAAACCAAACACCCAAAGTACGGCCTGGAAAATCCTGTGGCGTCTTTACGCCGCTATCCTTGCGGCAAGTCAGCATCATCCCGGAGCGTTTGAAAGGTTGGGCGATATTCACCAATGGCAAGCCTTTTTCCCGTGAAGCCAACGCTGACGGCATCCAATCGATAATGACATCTGCACCGCCACCCGCAATCACCTGCGGCGGAGCCACGTCAGGCCCACCTGGTTTGATCGTCACGTCGAGATTTTCATCCGTATAAAAGCCCTTATCTTTTGCGACAAAATACCCTGCGAACTGGGCCTGGGTAACCCACTTCAACTGCAAGGTCACCTGGTCAGCTGCGATTGCGGACACGCTCACCAACCCTAAAGCTAGAGTCGCTACAAGGGTGCTAATTTTTCTTTTCATAGTGAATACTCCTTCGGTAGTTTAAAAGTGCCCTGTTACAGGCGTTTTGCGGACAGTTGACGAAAAGACGGATGCCAGAAGGTTGCCCGTCTTTCCACAACAGCCAGTAAACCATAAAACAACGATCCAGACACCGCTGATAGCGCTATCGATGCCCAGACCATCTCCATGTTCATTCTGCCAGCCTCGGTCGAGATACGAAACCCGATACCAACAATTGGGGTACCAAAAAATTCAGCCACAATCGCGCCAATCAAAGCCAGCGCCGAGTTTATTTTAAGCGCGTTAAAAATGAACGGTAGCGCATTGGGCAATCGCACCCGGGTAAATGTTTGCCAGTGGCTCGCACCGATCGAGCGCATCAGGTCGAGTTCTATTGCGCTCGATCCACCGAGCCCTGCAACTGTATTTACCAGCATTGGGAAAAAAGTCATGATGACAACCACCGCTGCCTTGGACTGCCAGTCAAATCCAAACCACATGACCATGATCGGGGCAATGCCAACAATAGGAATCGCGCTGACCAGGTTTCCAACAGGCAACAAACCGCGACGCAGAAATGGCACCCGATCTGCCCATAGTGCAATTGCGAAACCCGCAAGATTGCCCATAACAAACCCTGGAAGCACGGCTCGAATTATCGTCTGGCGAAAGTCTGCCGCAAGTACGCCGAGCGACGAGGCAATTGCCTCTCCTACCAGACTGGGGGGAGGTAAGAGTACCCGGGGGATGCCCAGTCCAACGGTAATAAGCTCCCATAGTACGATCAGCCAGACTCCAAAAAGACCCGGTACCAGAAATTGATACAGGAACGCGCCGACTCCCGGGGTTGGAGTAATGGCGGCAAACCGACTCATAGTGGTCCAAATGGCAAGAGCCAACGCAATGACAAAACACCAGTAGCCACCACTGACCTGCCCCATGACGGATTCGGTGTGGGCCAGATTTACCGCCGCCCACAAAGCTACCAGCACAAACGCCAACGATATCGCACGGTTGGTTGATGAGCACTTTGTCGTCAGACCAGACACGCTCAAGGCGCCGGCTACGCAGCCCAGACCTACGAGTCCTATAGGCGTATCGATCCACGTAGCAGCCGAACTCAATTCCCCAAACAATCCGAGCACGATGAAAAGGGCGCCCGCCAATGAGGTGTTACTGATTCGAGTACTTGAAAAAATATTCACGCCCGCGCTACCTGGCCACCATCGAGCCGACGCAACATGGTCCGCTCACCCAGAGCTACGATAGAAACCAGTGTAGCTGAGACGACGGAAGCGGTGATCAACGCTGCCCAGATCATAGTGGTCTGGCCATAATACGAGCCTGTGAGCAGGCGCGCGCCGAGACCACCCTGCCCCCCCGTGGGCAATTCAGCAACAATAGCGCCCACGACACTCAATGCAATTGCCACCTTAAGAGACGCGAACAGAAACGGAATCGCTGAGGGCAGACGCAACTTGAAAAAAACCTGTGTACGACTCGCACAATAAGTATGCATCTGATCCAAAAGCATGGGTTCGGGTGATCGCAGTCCTTTTACCATTCCCACCACAACCGGGAAAAAACAAAGGTACATCGAGATGACCGACTTAGGGAAAAGACCGGTGATACCGACAGAACCCAGCACCACAATAATCATTGGTGCCAACGCAAGGATCGGCACTGTTTGTGAGGCAATGATCCACGGCATCAGACTTCGATCCAAAGTTGCTACGTAAACGATTCCAATCGCCAGTCCAATGCCCAGCGCCGTCGCCAGAACGAACCCGAGCAGTGCCGATGACAGTGTCACACCGGCGTGGTAGATCAAGCTTCGCTTGGAAGTGATTTTCTGATCCAAGACGGTCTTTTTGAGCTCGCGCGCAACCTGGTGAGGTGCGGGTAATACGGGTCGCTTCATGCTCCACGCATCTGCGGCCAACTGGGTGATATCCCACTGGACGCTGCGTTTGTTGTAGCGATCGATCAACTGACCACTGTTGAGGTACACCGCACCGGCATACCAGATAATCGTAAGGACAACGATAATTACCGACACGGGAAAAATCCGCCCCTGACTACGGGCTGCGTCATTCATCGTCGTAACTATGGCCCGCCTTGAGGCCTTGTCGAACTCGATGGGCCAGAGAAAGAAAATCGGGTGTCTCGCGTATATCAAGCGTTCGCTCGGAGGGTAAATTGCATTCAATCACATCCATCACACGCCCAGGCCTGGGGGACATCACCACGACCCGGCTCGAAAGGAATACCGCCTCGGGAATGGAGTGGGTAACAAAGACTACTGTCTTGCGCGTCTTGCGCCACAATTCAAGAAGCTGCTCGTTGAGGTGATCCCGTGTAATTTCGTCAAGCGCCCCAAATGGCTCATCCATTAACAACAACTGCGGCTCGACACTTAATGCCCGCGCAATGGAGACGCGCTGCTGCATTCCGCCGGATAATTGCCATGGGTACTTATTCTCAAAACCGCCCAAGTTAACAAGATCAAGATATTTCTTCGCCCGTGCTTGCTGCTGAGAGCGAGTCAATCCCATGATCTCAAGGGGCAGTACGACATTCTTTGTAACAGTTCGCCAGGGGTAAAGTGCGGGAGCCTGAAACACATAGCCATAGGAGCGATCCTGGCGGGCCTGATCCGGGCTCACGCCGTTCACCAGAATTTTTCCGCTGGAGTGTTTCTCCAGGTCAGCGATCACCCTCAGCAAGGTCGTCTTGCCACAGCCTGATGGTCCAATCAGTGATACGAATTCGCCTTCTCTAATCGCCAGATCAATGCCACTAAGCGCATGCACCGGTCCGTCGACAGTATCGAAGTCCAGGGACAACTGGTCAATTTGAACCACGGTATCAGAAGATGATGCGTTATCGCTCAACGGAAAAACTCCTTACACACTGCTTGCTTTCAAAGATTTTCAGCCTTTGTCAAAACAGCCTGGAGCATGACATTGGCGCCGGCTGTAGACCATTCAGGTTCAATATCCTCCACCTCGTTATGGCTAATGCCGTCAACACAGGGGATAAAAATCATCGATGTCGGTGCCGCGTGTGCAATAAAACAGGCGTCATGCCCGGCCCCGGTGACAATCTCGCGCGAGCTGTAACCACAAGTTTCGGCACCGGATTGAACTGCTGCGACACAAGCACTATCAAAGGGGACCGGGGCGTAATAAAAAATCTCCTCAAGCGAGTGTGCTACGCCGGCTTGGTCCGAAATTCTGGTGATGCCATCACGGATGGCCCTGCCCATCTCCAGCAAGACCGCATCATCCGGATGCCGAATGTCTATGGTCAAAAAGACCCGTCCCGGGATAACGTTACGCGAATTGGGGTGCACGTTGAGCATGCCCACCGTGGCACAAGCGAGCGGCGCATGGGTCAAGCCTACTTCATTCACCAGGCAGGTAACTCGTGCAGCACACAGTAACGCATCATGGCGCCGGTCCATTGGCGTTGGCCCCGCATGCGATTCCGTGCCGGTCAGTTCAAGTTCATACCAGCGTTGGCCTTGAGCATCGGTAACCACGCCAATGTCGGTGCCTTCTTCAACCAGTATGGGGCCCTGTTCGATGTGGGCTTCAAAATAGGCGTGCAGTGGACGCCCCATGGGCTCTTCTCCTGCGTAACCGATGCGTTCGAGTTCCTGCCCCATGGTTCGGCCCTCGGTATCCGCTCGCGCCAGGCCGTAATCGAGGTCATAGATTCCCGCGAACACGCCGGAGGCCACCATTGCGGGCGCAAAACGGCTGCCCTCCTCATTGGTCCAGCAGACCGCTTCCACCGGGTGGCGGGTCTGGATGTTCTGATCATTAAGAGTGCGTATAACCTCGAGCCCGGTCAAAACACCGTAAACCCCGTCAAAACGACCCCCTGTCGGCTGGGTATCAAGGTGACTGCCGACTGCAACCGACGGTAACTGTGGGTCAACGCCGTCGCGACGGGCAAAAATATTTCCCATCTGATCAACGGATATTGTGCAACCGGCCTCACGACACCAGCTCACGAAAAGATCGCGAGCCTGTCGATCAAGGTCGGTCAGAGCAAGTCGGCAACAACCCCCCTTCTCGGTTGCCCCAATTTTTGCCATCTCCATCAGCGAGTCCCACAAGCGCTCACCGTTAATCGCCAAAGCATCGTCGCGTGTCATTGGTCTCTTCCTTGTTAGTCTTCACCAACACTCATGGTTAATAGTTGTCGTTTACTCACCTAATTCAGATCGGTCAAAATCCCGTAAGTTTCGGGCCGGCGGTCACGATAGAACTGCCAGGTATCTCTGACCTTCCGAACCATGTCCATATCGACCTCGTGGATCAGAAGCTCATCTTGATCGGCGCTGGCCTGCGCTTCGATCTGACCACGCGGGTTGACGAAATAGCTCGAGCCGTAAAACTCCCCGATATTCCAGGGAGCTTCGGTTCCCACTCTGTTAATTGCCGCAATAAAAACGCCGTTGGCGGCTGCCGAAGCCGGTTGCTCAAGTTCCCACAAGTACTGCGACAGCCCGGCCACTGTTGCGGATGGGTTGTAGATGATTTCAGCTCCTTTCAATGCCAAGGCGCGCCAGCCCTCAGGAAAATGACGGTCATAACAGATATAAACGCCGATTTTACCGTAGGCCGTGTTGAAAACCGGCCAGTCCGAGGCTCCAGGCTTGAAGAAAAATTTCTCCCAGAAGCCGGCAACATGAGGTAGATGGCTCTTGCGATATTTACCCATGTAGCTGCCATCAGCATCGATTACCGCAGCCGTGTTGTAGTACACCCCAGTCATGGCTTCTTCATAAATCGGCACAATGATGACCATGTTGTACTTCTTGGCGTACTCGCACATCAAACGGGTGGTGTAGCCATCTGGAATCGCCTCTGCTGCAGCATACCAACGGGCATCCTGGCTTGGGCAAAAATAGGGCTGGGTAAACACTTCCTGAAAACAAAGCACCTGGACACCGGCTGCGCCCGCCTGGTCAATGAACGGGATGTGCGCTTCTAACATGGCATCACGAATCTCCTCGGGAGACGAATCCGTGCTCGCCTTCAGACTCATCTGGATGAGTCCGGATTTCAGTTTACTCATGTGCGCCCCCTTGTGATGTGATTGGCATGTTGTTTTTTGGGATTGATATCGCCGCTTGGCAAAGAAGTGGAAATCGACCAAATTCGGCCTTGCTGATGCTTGTAACAGTTCTTTACCATTTGGTCAATTTATCGCAAAGGCTGCTTCTGACTTGACAGACCCAATCCACGAACCAGTGCCGCGACAACGCCTGGCGCGCCCTTTTCATACACCTCAGCGTCGTAATTCGCCGGTGAGATCACGGCTTCGATCTGGGCTTGAAAATCCGCATAGGTCTGGGTCACTGCCCAGATCATAAAGAAAGCATGCGCAGGGTCTATCGGAGCCATTCGGCCCTCTTGCTGCCAAGAGTGAAAGATAGCCCCTTTTTGTGTCACCCAGTCCCGCAAACGCCCTTTAAGATGCTCCCCAATCACTGGCGCTCCACCGATAACCTCGATCGCAAAAAGGCGCGACGCTTCAGGATAATTTCTGGACAGATCTAGTTTGCGGCGAATGTACTGGCTCATTGCATCACACGGATCATCATCTGCCGAGATATCTCCCAGCGCCTCCAGCCACAATGACAGCACTTGTTCGATAACAACCCGATACAGATTCTTCTTGGTCTTGTAGTAATAAAGGACATTGCCTTTGGGTAAACCGGCACGCTGGGCAATCTCTTCTACACGCGCGCCGTCGTAGCCCTTTTGGGAAAACACACCGGTCGCGGCACGGATGATCTTCTCTCGCTGGCGAAAACCAACGCTTCGGGGTTCGGCACCTGAGGCTTTAAGTGGTGGAGTCGCTTTGTCTATCTGACTGATGCGGGCCATAAGGCGATCGATTGTGGCTCACTTTTGACCGAATGGTCAACTTTCGGTCCGCCACACGACCTAAACTCTTTTGAACAATCATCGGGATACCTGGTGCCCCTCCGAGCGCAATCTAACGGCCGAGTGAACCATCAGCACCACAACAACGACGCTGCCCCCAGCAATGGTCCGCCACCCAGGGTTCTCCCCGATTACCCACCAAACCCACAACGGGCCCAACACAGCCTCCAGCAAGCTGATCATCGCTACCTCAGGCGCCGGCAAATAGCGTGGGCCCAAAGTCATCAAAACCAACGCCAACGGCAGCACGACCAGCCCTGCAAGAACAAGCGACGCCCATTGGACCGAATCCATCACTGGAAATTTCGCAAACATCAATGCGACCACAGCTGTCAGAAGTAAGCCGATTCCCGCCGCAGGGACCATGTTAATTTCGCGATGTCCGCGAAGGATTGTGTACAACAGCGCCAGCATGACCGCGTTCAGCAATGCCAACGAGTCACCGAACCACTGGATGCTGTCCAAACTTCCACTGGCGACAACCATCAGCCCTAGCGCCGCCCCCACAATGGCCCAACGTGTGGCACTCGAGATCCCTTCATTAAAGATCATTTTTGACAACACCGCAGCAATGAGTGGCGTGCAGGCAAATATCACCAACACATTAGCAACGCTGGTGTAAGAAAAAGCTGCGTAAAACGCTATCGAGCACGCTGCTTGCAAAAAGCAGACCAGCGCACCCCAGCGACCCAAGTGACGAACAGCACCGAAGAATTCGCTTCGCGCGTACAGCGCAAAGCCCAAAAGAATCACGGTGCCGCCCAGCAGGCCCCGGCCGAAAGCCAGCGTAAACGAATCAACGTCTGTCAGGCGAATCAACAGTGCGTCTGGGGTGAATGCCAGGGCCCCGCCAAGGGTTAACCAGAAACCCTTTCGATGTTCTCCACTCATGCTCTACCCTTATTGTCTAAGCCCTGATCCACGCCTTTTAAGAAACGCCCTGGAGTGTACTTTTCAATCCGCTCAATGTTCTTGATCGTAGATAAACGCCTCAATTGCCTCGGGCGGCACTGGGCCTGCCTGTACTGCTTTCAAGCCTCCCCCTGGCGCATAAATGAGGAATGTCGGCGTCCCTTTAAAAGACTGGCCCGTTTGATTAGAAAAAAAACGCACCACGTCTCCAGGCTCTCCAAGTAGATTAGGGAAGTTCACGTCGCGCTCCTCAATGAATGCCCATGCATCAAGTGCCCCATCGACACCATCGAGCGAGATACCCAGAACTTTCAGGCGTCCGTCCCGATGCCGCTCGTGCAAATCCGCCTGCCCTTGCATCTCCTTGGCACAAACGGGGCAGCTGTACGACCAGATCATCACCACCAACCACCGATCGGCAGGAAGCACATCGGAAAAACTGACAGGTTGCCCGTCAAAATCAGAAAACCCCTCTGTCGTGGCTGCCGATGAAGGCGCCATTGCCACCCCAAGCATTAACACAGCGCCGATCAGCCACTTAACATAGTATGTTTTCAAATCTCCCTCCGCGGACCAGTCGCGTTATTTCCGTAACTGACCAAAAGCACTCCGCCGACCACAAGAACCATCCCAAGCGCCGATTTATAGCTAAAGGTTTCGCCAAATAGCGGCCAGGCGATCAGCGCCGTGACCGGCGGCACCAGAAAAAATAAGCTCGCCACCCGGGTTGCTGCCTGATGACGCACCAACGTCCAAAGGAGGGTCATAGCCCCCAGCGACAAAACGACGACCAACCAGGCGAGGGCAAACACAAACTCCCCGCTCCATTGTACGTTTTGAGTATCAAACACGAAGGACGCGATACCCATCATCAGCGCCGCTGCCAGAAATTGTAAAAAAGAGCCACTCAAAAGATTCATCTCGCTGCAAAACCGCTTCTGGTACAAAGTACCCACACTCATTCCGGTCACTGCTACGACACATAGGATGACTCCAATCACCGAGCTATCAAACAATCCAAGATAGCGCGAGGAAACCAGTGCAACCCCTACGGTCCCGAGAAAAAACCCGACCCATTGGCGTGCTCGGACCGGCTCTAAAAGCATTGGACCCGCCAGCACTGCTGTCAGCATCGGCTGCAGGCCGACAATCAGCGCACTGTCTCCAGCAGATACCCCAAGACTGATGCCAAGGTAGATTCCACCCAGGTACACGCCATGAACCAGTACCCCTACTGTCATGATATGCATGGCATTTTTCCAGGTGCCGGGGCCCTCGGCGCCGGTGAACCAGGTGATCGCCCCCAGGATTAAACAAACCAGGGCGAATCGCAACGCTAAGAACGTCGCCGGCTCTGCGTACGGTAAACCGAGTTTTGCGCCGATGAAACCGGTACTCCACAAGACCACAAACACCGCCGGAGCGGCGGCAAATAGAAGCGATGAGCCGGTTAGTCTTTGCGTTATCATTAGCTGATCAGCGTTAAGCAAAGAGGCGTAGTCTATGAGATTAGGGCTAGGCCCACCTACTCCAATTTCGACTTGAAATCCAGAGGTTCAACCCTATTTAGATGTTGGTTTGAATTACAGAATCTAATCTATTGAAATGAGCGACAACCCTTTTGTCACGGTGGTAACCCAGGAGAGTTTCCCAACCGAGGTAACTCAACGTTCGGCGGCCGTGCCTGTGCTGGTAGATTTTTGGGCCGACTGGTGTGCGCCGTGCAAGATGCTTGCACCCGTTCTCGAAAAACTTGCTCTCGAATACGAAGGCAAATTTTTGATGGCCAAAATTGACACCGAGGTCGAACGCGATCTGGCCGCTCAATTTGCTGTACGCAGCCTACCTACGGTGAAAGTATTTCGCCACGGTGCGCCCGTTGACGAATTCATGGGCGCGCTACCGGAAAGCGCGGTACGAGAAGTGATTGAGCGCCATATTGAACGGCCTGCCGATCTCGATATAGCCAAAGCAGCGGACCTGGCCGACAGTGGTAATGCCGAGGCCGCTCTCACACTGCTTAAAGAGTCTTTAACTAATGATCCGGAGCATGGCCCGCTACGGGTCGCCCTCGCCCAGCAGCAATTAAATGCTAAAGACGCCCAGGGAGCCTTAGAGACCCTGAAAGAACTGCCTCTTGTGGCAAAGCAGGAAGAGGAAGCCAAGATATTGCAAGCTCGGATCGAACTGGCCCTTAGTGCCGATGAAACAGGCGATACCGACGAATTAGCCCAGAGGGTCGCCCAGAATCCCAATGACCTGTCTGCACGTAACCGCTTGGCCGCCGGCCTCTTTCATCAGCCCGGACAGGTAGAGGCCGCAATGACCCAATTGCTCGAAGTGATCAAGCGTGGCCGGGGCACTAGCGAAGCCGACCAGGCTCGCCAGACCCTGCTACAAATATTCGCCAGCCTGGGTAACCAGGACGAGCGGGTCGGCCGTTACCGTCGAGTGTTGGCGCAGGCATTGAATTGACCCCAATGTCCGTGCCACAAGGGTCAACCGCGTGGATGGTGCGTGCCGTGTAGCGACTGCAATCTTGCCCGGGCGACATGGGTATAGATCTGAGTTGTCGAAAGATCTGTGTGTCCTAGCAGCATCTGCACGCTGCGTAAATCGGCGCCATGGTTCAATAGATGGGTTGCGAAAGCATGCCGCAACGAATGCGGTGAGAATTCTGCACCAATGCCCGCTTGCTGGGCATAACGCTTGATCAGCTGCCAAAATGCCTGGCGAGTCATTGGCCCTCCGCGACGTGTCACAAAAACGGCATCGGTCAATTGCGCCTTAAGGAGGTCTGAGCGAGCCTGTCCGAGGTATTCGCGCAGACTCTCAGACGCCTCTTCCCCTAATGGCACGATCCGCTCTCGCCCGCCCTTTCCTACCACCCTGACCAGTCCGGTAGTCAGATCAAGCTCGTTGAGTGTCAGGCCTACCAACTCGGATACGCGTAAACCACTGGCATACATGGTTTCCAGCATGGCGCGATCTCGACTCCCCAGGGCGGTATCCCTGGGAGGCGTTGACAATAGTTTTTCAACGCCTTGTTCGCTTATATTTTTTGGAAGGGGTCGGCCGATAACAGGAGAGCGGACATCGGCTGTTGGGTCTGCCTGAGTACGGCCTTGAATCAAAAGATAGCGGTAAAAACGGCGCAGAGTCGATAAGTGCCTCGCGGAGGATCTCGGGCTCAGCCCCGAGCGCACATTAGCTGCGAGGTAGGCCAACAAATCCGCACGGGTTACCTGCTCAAGGGTCAGCCCTTTTTTTGCCAGCCAGATTTGAAAAGCAAGAAGGTCTGTCCGGTAGGCCGCCAACGTATTGGCGCTGAGCCCCGATTCGAGCCAGATTCCATCAAGAAACTGATCCAGTAGTTGCGTATCGGGGGAGCCCACACTCAGTTACCTTCTTGAGCGCGTATACGACCCAACTGCAGTTGGGCGAGTCGGTATCGCAACTTGGCCTGCAATTTCGGGTCGGTCGTGTCGCCCAGAAGTCGATGATAGATCACGCCGGCATCATCATACAAAGCGCCAGATTCCAATTCCTGGCCGGCCCGATACAGTGCACTTCGGCTCCAAGGGTCAGTGGTTGCACCAGCCCAAAAGGCCGATTCAACAAAATAGGCCGCGCTACGTACATGGTCACCCAACTCGGCCCACGACTGCGCAACCCAATACAGCAGCTCGCGTTTCTGGCCATGAGTCTGAACCAGAGGTGTCACCACTTCAAAGAGCTCCAATGCGAGGCGATGTTTCCCCAGAAATTGCAGGTCAAACATCACTTGCATCACCTGATCAAGACTCGCGGGCGCCATTGCCTGAAGTTGGGCGAGCCAAACCTTCAGCTCGGCGGCTCCAGCGCCTGCGTTACCCCCCAGGATTTGAAGCCGTGCCGAGCGTAAAACCCAGGCCCCGTGATTTACCCCCTGCGGCGGCCCCGTAATCATCGATTGCAGATCCGCCGCACGCCCAAAATCGGACTCGGCCAACGCCTGATCGACCAGCAGTAGCAAGGTCTCATCTTCTAAATCCGAATAACGCCCAAGTAACCCGTTCTCGCCATAAAACGTACCAAGCAATCCCGGGTATCCCTCATCCAGCAACTGATGTACCAACCATGAATGGGCCAGTTGTTGCTCGCGCCGTGGCAGAGCCAGTGTTAATAGATAAACGCAAAGAGATCTTGCCTCGAGGGCGTCAAGATCAGCGCCAGTGGCAAGCGCTTTCCACGCGGTAATTGCCTGGTCGTCCAGCAAGGAAAGGTCCTTAAGAACGGTTTGGCCAAGCGCCCGGTAGGACTTGATGAGCGAGTCACTATCTTGCTTTGCCAAAAGCGGATCTGCTTTGGCCTTGTGCAATAACAGATACTCAATCGCACCAACACGCAATCGCGCATAGCCCACTTCAGATGCGACTTCTGCCAACATCGCCTGCCGGGTAGATTCGAGCCGGACAAGTTCTGCCGGAATGAGCACAGCGCCAAGCCGTGTCAGGGCGAGATCGATAGGTAAAGCGCCGCTGCGCCATTCGGCATAGGCTCGCCACAGCTGTGCCTCATAGGATTCGGCCCCAATCAGCTGGAAAACAGCGTCCTTCGGGCGATGCCCCGCTAAGGCAATGCGTGCCCTCAGTAATTGCCAGGCAGTTTCATCAGGGGCATATTCCACCTGGTAGCGCTGCGCTGCGATCTCGGCATCAGCTACGAGTCCTTGGGCAATATAAGCCTTGATGATATTGCGCCGTATTTCCTGAACTGCACCAGGGTCGAATTGACCTTCAGCCAGAAGGGTCCGGGAAACGGCTTCAGCACGACTCCCTTTCGCCGTCATCAATAAAGCACTACTGAGTCTGAGCCCTACTTCAAGAAACTGAGAGCCGCGCTGCTCCTTAAACCGCTGAGTCAGTTCGGCGGTCAGTAGGTCCCAGCGACCCTGCTCTTCGAGAAGCACCCAGCGCTCACGCGCCCGCGTCAGCATCGCCTCTTCATCCGTCGCCGGCAAAGAGCCCAGCACGCTCAACGCCAACTGCCCCAAGCCGTGGTCCTTAAAACCGTGAATAGATGCGCTATCCAGTGCGAGCGAAAAAGGAGTTAAGGCGAGACCGGGTTCCTGTACCCAGGGGGCAGACTCTATTAAGGGAGATGCAGAACGATGCGCTTCAATCTCGGTTTGAAATTGAACATTAAGATCAAGGCCGCCAATTGGTGCAGGCCGAGCGGTGAAAAGCGGTGCCGGGCCCTCTTGGCCAAAGGCGACAGCGCCGGTAATAAGGGAAATGCCGCCCACCAAGGCGGATACCATGGCTACAATTACAGCAACGTCAAGCCGGTAGCCGCGCGATGCAGCGCCTGCCATGTGGTGGCTTGCGGGTCTCATCCCACCTGGCAACTGGAAGATTATTGGGGTCGAAACACCGCCAATCACCGGGGCCCGCTTACCGCGGTCAGGAAATTTTCTCGCGAATCCGTGCTGATTTCCCGGTGCGGCCACGCAGGTAGTACAGTTTTGCCCGTCGGACTGCGCCGCGTCGGCGGACCTCAATGCTGGCCACTAACGGGCTGTGTGTCTGGAAAACCCGTTCGACTCCTTCACCGTAAGAAATTTTACGTACGGTGAATGATGAATTCAGGCCGCGATTCTTGCGGGCAATAACCACGCCCTCGAATGCCTGAAGGCGCTCTCGGGCGCCCTCCTTCACCTTGACTTGGACACGGACAGTGTCACCTGGGCGAAACTCCGGCAGGTCTGTTTTAACCTGCTCGCTTTCCAACTGCTCAATGATGTTCGTCATCTGGAACTCTCCTATTTTTCGTATTGCTGCCTGAACGACTCCAGTAATGAGCGCTCTTCGTCGTTCAACTCTCTTTGCGCCAACAGATCTGGCCGTCTCAGCCATGTCTGACCCAAGGCCTGTTTTAATCGCCAACGCCGAATTTCTTCATGGTTTCCCGTCAGTAACGGGGCCGGTACCTCTACATCTTCAAACATTTCAGGCCGCGTGTACTGCGGCCAATCCAATAACCCTGCGCTGAATGATTCGGTCTTAACCGAATCATCGTTACCCAGCACACCAGGCAGGTATCTTACCAGTGCTTCAATCAGCACCATCGCTGGCAGTTCTCCACCCGCCAGCACATAATCGCCGATGGATAACTCCTCATCCACCTCGCGCTCCAGCAAACGCTGGTCAACCCCCTCATAACGCCCCGCCAACAGCACCAGAGCAGGCTCTGTCGCGAGGGCCCGCACCCGTTCCTGGGTCAACCGAGACCCGCTGGGGCTGAGGTAGATCACCTTACCCCCAGCGGCAGAGCGAGCCGAGCGGATAGCCCCCGCCAGTGGCGGCGCCATCATCACCATGCCGGGCCCACCGCCATAGGGCCGGTCATCCACCCGGCGGTACTTATCTTGGCAGAAGTCCCGCGGATCCCATAGCTCGAGTCTCAACTTCTCGCTCTGAAGTGCGATCCGGATCATTCCAAAGTCGCGTACCGCATCAAACATCTGCGGAAAAATGCTAACTACATCTATACGCATACTTAAGCGCATACTTAAATTGCGCCCCCAACGTCACAACAGTCCAGAACGATCAGAAATGTTTATCCCAGTCCACCTCGATCTGCCCCGTTTCTAAGTCGACTTGCCGAATCACGTCCGGGCCGTAAGGGATTAACCGCTCACGGTCTCCAGCCAGCACCAGCACATCATTGGCGCCGGTCTCTATCAGGTGATCCACCCGACCCAGCGACTCACCAGCCAAATTAATGACTTCCAATCCTTCCAACTGATACCAAAAATATTCCCCAGCCTGGGGCGATTCAAGCCACTGCGGATCTACCGCAACATCTATTCCAATTAGTGTTAGCGCCTGATCGCGGTCGTTGCAGCCGTCAAGATGCGCCACCACGCCCTTACCTTGCCGCCGCCCGTCTAGCACGGCTACTTCTTGCCACTTTTCGCCTTGCCGCAAGAGCCAGCGCCGATGGGCGAGTATCGCGCCGCGCTCACGCGAGTAATCAAAAACACGCACCCATCCCTTGATTCCAAAAACACCGCTCACTTGACCCATAATCAGCGGTTGGGCTGCCAGTGCTGGCATCGATTTTGAAGTCCGCCGCCCCCGGCAAACGCAATAGGTCAGGCGGCTTTCGTGTCGGCCTGTTTCAAAAAGGTAGCAACCCGTTCCGAGGGTTGGGCGCCATGGCCTATCCAATATTGCGCACGTTCGCGATCGAGCCGTAATGTTTCTTCGCCGGCCGCTGCCATTGGGTTAAAGAAACCGATGCGCTCGATGAATCGTCCACGCGGTTGCCGCTTGCGGTCTGACACCACAATCGAATAAAACGGGCGCTTTTTGGAGCCGCCACGGGCGAGCCGAATGGTCACCATTAAATCATTCCTCTTAAAAAATCCGTTAAACCAGTCAATTTTAACATAGTTTGTATCCTTTGAAACCCAAAATCCGTAGCCATCTTTAACGGGCAAAGGGGTTGCCCGTGCCCGGCATAGCGCCTTTCATCTGCCCCATCATCCGTGCCAGCCCCCCTTTTCCTTTAGCCTTTTTCATCATCTTTTGCATTTGTGCAAACTGTTTGAGCAGGCGGTTGACCTCCTGCACCTGAGTGCCCGACCCAGTGGCAATGCGTCGTTTACGCGACCCTTTTATCACCGCTGGAAAAGTACGCTCCCCGGGTGTCATTGAATTAATGATTGCAATCAATCGGCCAGTCTCGCCACCGCCAGCCTGAGCCCGGACCGCTGCCGGCAGATCGGATACGCCAGGCAATTTCTCTATTAAACCTCCCAGGCCACCCATCTGTTCAACTTGAACCAATTGTTCTCGAAAATCCTCAAAATCAAAGCCTTTGCCCTTTCTGAGCTTACGAGCCATTTTCTGAGCCTGGCCCTCATCAACACTGCGCTGCACTTCCTCAACCAGGCCGACAACGTCTCCCATTCCCAGAATCCGGGAGGCAACCCGATCGGGGTGAAAGGCTTCGAGTGCATCGATTGCCTCACCTACACCGAGGAACTTGATCGGCTTTGATGTGACCTCACGAATTGACAGCGCTGCGCCGCCGCGCGCATCGCCGTCGGCTTTGGTCAGGATAACGCCCGTCAGTGCCAGTGCCTCGTTGAAGGCGTGCGCACTATTGACGGCGTCCTGGCCAATCATGCTGTCAACCACAAACAAGGTCTCAACCGGATCGACGGCCGCATGAATCTGGGCAATCTCGGCCATCATTTCGTCATCCACATGCAAACGTCCTGCCGTATCCACAATCAGAACGTCATCAGCACCCACCCGGGCCTGAGCCAGGGCATCGGTCGCAATCGCGACCGGGTCATGCCCTTTTGCATGAAAACGGGCGCCGACCTGATCTGCCAGTTGACGAAGTTGCTCCATAGCCGCGGGCCGATAGACATCGACGCTGGTCAGCAACACCTGCTTTTTTTCCCGCTCTTGTAAAAACCGCGCCAGCTTTGCCGCGCTGGTGGTCTTTCCTGCGCCCTGCAGTCCTGCCAGCAGTATTACTGCCGGGGGGCGAGATACAAGATTGAGACTTTCGTTTCGCTCGCCCATCAAAGTGACCAGTTCGTCATGAACCACTTTGATCACTGCCTGGCCCGGGCTGAGGCTCTGGAGCACTTCTGTCCCCGCGGCCCGCACACGAACCCGCTCGAGGAAAGTCCGAACCACTGAAAGCGCCACATCAGCCTCGAGCAACGCAATACGCACCTCACGCATGGCATCGCGAATATTGTCGTCATTCAGGCGGCCGCGGCCCGTTAGACCCTTAAAAGTCGCTTTAAGCCTATCGCTGAGTTGGGGAAACATATCGGTTGTCCAGGATTGCTGCGGGGTCCAACGCCTGCTAAGACGCCAAACCGCAATGAAACCTTACGCAGTTGGGATAAAATCAGGAAATCATAAATCTTTAGAGCATCTATTTTACATGGTCATTGAATCTGATCAGAAACTTAAAGTCCCGGTTGGAAGAATCATCCGGCCGGCCAATGGCACCACAAACCCATGACAGAATTGTTTAGCCTCACCGCCGCGCTGTTTTACCTCACTGCAACCGTCGTCATTCTTCGCCAGAATAGTGGGCCTGCAGATTCGCCTCGCGGCCGATCATATGAAGCCCTGCTCGCCTACCTCGCCGTCGGTGCTCACGGCTTCAGCTTGGCGCCACTGGGGCTGTCTACCGGAGGGATAAACCTCGCCCTGGGCACGACGCTATCCTTGATCGGTTTTGTCGTGGTTGTCCTTTACTTGATTGCTCGGCTACTCCAGCCTGTTCATATTCTTGGCGTATTAGTGTTTCCCGCTGCCACACTGGGAGTCACCATAGGCTGGCTTTTCCCGGGAGATGCTTACGCGATTCAACTACAAGGCACGACCGGACTGGCTCATATCCTCGGTGCGGGCCTTGCCTATGCCCTTCTCAGTCTTGCGCTGGCTCAGGCACTGCTCCTCAGTGCCCAGGACTGGAACCTCAAACACAAGCACTCCAGTGGAGTTTTATCCGCGCTTCCCCCGATCCAAACCATGGAAACCATTTTATTTCAACTGGTGTATATCGGATTTACGCTCCTGAGTATTACCCTGGTAAGCGGCGCGCTCTCATCTGGGCAGATGTTCGGCAATACCTTTTTGTTTAACCACCACACGTTGCTGGCACTGCTGGCGTGGATCAGCCTTGTAATCCTTATATCTGGCCGGCTTATTTTTGGCTGGCGCGGGCGCATCGCTGTCCTGTGGACAGGCGCCGGATTCGCTCTTTTGGCCTTGGGCTATTTCGGAACCCGGTTTGTCCTGGAGGTCATGCTAAGCGCTTAAAAATAACGCCCCTCTGGGCTTTTAAGGATAATGGACTTACGAGCCTGATCAAAAACGCTCAGATCATCTGGAATTGGCAGTCTCTGGGAGCCGCACCCCCTTCTCCATTAATCGGCAGGAGATCCTGGGGGCAGGTCGAAAATACAACATAACAGTCCATCTTAGCCTGCAGTACGACAAACTGACCCGGCTCACACTGAGTAGGGAGAAAGTCCAAACTGTTGCGATCCTGCTGTACCGGAATATTCATAAAGATGTTCCAGGAACCGGCGATGCTGAACGGCAATGTCACTCCAATCTCCTGCAGTCCTTCAATCAGATTGTCCTGGCAATTTCGGTGATAACCTTTGGCACCCAGGAGCGTGTACCGATGCCGATCGCAAGCCGCCATGACGGTATCGTGAATACCGGGGGTCGTATCTTCCACGAGGGTAATAATCGCACGGCGCCTATTGGTGAGGAACGTATCGCCCAGGATGGGGTTGAGTCGCACATTGGTCGCCCGCGTCGACTCCATCGACATGAACTCATTCAGATCGTAGGCGTTCAACGCCCAGCAGTCGACGACCTGGGTGCCATAGGTATTGATAAGTTTTACTTTCGCACCCGCCCCAAGACGTACAGCCTTTCCGTGACCTGCCGGAATCCTGACCGGCTCCAATTGACTCATCTCGCTCCTCC
>Ga0233427_10000502_pt1 | contig 49911 bp, 48 predicted proteins | sample SI_118_April2016_5_FD_179885 | JGI IMG/M metagenome (GOLD analysis project Ga0233427, IMG submission 179885) | Seawater microbial communities from Saanich Inlet, British Columbia, Canada - SI_118_April2016_100_MG | ecosystem: Environmental > Aquatic > Marine > Inlet | place: Canada: British...
AAATTTTACAACAATATATAATGAAAAAGAAAAAATAGATAATACTTACAATGCCTGGGAGTATTATTTTGAAAAAATAAATAAATATTCATTAAAAGATGTATATAAATCACAAAATGTGATTTTGGGTAATTCTTTTTATCAATTTATAAATAAGAAAAATTCTTTTAATATCTCTATTGATTTAAAAAAAAAAGAATTTTCAAAATATATAAAAAAAATAAAAATCAAAAAAAAATTTTTAAATGAAGCTCAAAAATTTTTTTTAGATAATTTTAATTATAATGATAAAATTTTAGGCGTTCATTTTAGGGGATCTACATATAAAAATGCTGCGGGACATACTTTTCCATCAACTATCTCCGAAATGATAAAAAATATTAATAATCTTTTAAATAAATTTAAATATAATAAAATTTTTCTAGTAACAGAAGAAGATAAATATCTTAAGGCTCTTAAAAAAGAATTTGGTGATAAGTTAATTTTTTATAAATCTTATAGAATGAAAACAATTGATTCTTTTAAGTTATACCCAAGAAAACTTCATCGGTTTAAACTTGGAAAAGAAACTTTAATTGAAGCTATAATTTTGTCTAAATGTCACGGTATCACAGGTGTAAAATCTCACATTATTTCTTTTGCAAAACTTTTAAGTAAAAAGAAACTGGCTGATCATGAGATTTTTTTTGGGTATAACTCAAAAAATAAGTATGTCTCTAGTTGCATGTGGTATTTAAAATTTTATTTTCCCTTTATTTTTGGAAAAATTAAATTGAAGAAAAAATTAAAGTGATTTTGGGTTATGTTTTGTGAGATTATTTATATCAAATATCCAAGCATTTAAATATTTCAATTCAGTTTTCTTTATAAAATTATTTTTAATTAAATGTTGATAGCATTTAAGAATATTAGGCAAATAATTTATTTCACCTTTTTTTAAATTTAAATTTAAGATTAGATTGGTAATTTTTTTACCATACAAATATAAACCAATTTCATCTTCAAGGTCTTTGTATAGATTATGTACATTTCTTTCTTGAAACATTGTTGTGCCAAAAAATAAAATTTTTTTATTATCATTCATCAAAATTTTTAAACAAATTAGACTTCTTAAAATATCTGTCATTCTCATAGTGCAAGTTACTGGTAAATACATTAAAGGAAAAATTTTTTCAAACCATATTGTGTTTTGACTATTGAAAGGAGACAATGATTTTCCAAGACTTACAAAATAATTATTTTTAAACTTAATGTTTATTTTTTTATTTATTAATCTATATATTGCATCAACATCAGGATTGTTTTCACATACACCTTGTTGAAGATAAAATCTTATTTTTTTTTTCGCACTTAATTTAATCTTATTTTCCATTATATCATCTAAAGGAAGTCCTCTTGGCCAAATTAATGGTTTATTTGTTGTGAACAAATCATATATATTTACCCAACTTTTATTTTTTATCTCTTTAACATTGTGAATAAGTTTTTTTTCTTCAAAAAAATTTTTTTTTGGAAAATTATCATCGTCTGTCTCTACTATTATTTCACTTTTATTTTTTATAGCCTGTAAATACCCTATATTTTTTCTTGCATATGTATTTTCAGGACAAATTTTTGCAAATTTAAAATTAGTTTTTAATTGTGTTTTAATATTTAAATAATTACCATATGATAAATTAAAGTTTTTTGGGGATTTTCTATCTCCAATAATTATTAAATTCCATTTTTTAATTTTTGAGCTTGATGCAAATTTTCTAATATTTTTGTTGATCTTATTTATAGTAGTTATAACCAAAGATGTTTTCATTATTTTATTATTTTGCAAAGTTACTGTTGTGATTTAAAAAACTTTTAATAAGAATTTCTGATCCAGTCCTATTTAAATGATCGTCATCAAAATACAATGGTTTTTCTTTAAGTGTATAATTGCATCTTTTATTAATAATATTGTAAAATACCTTGCTACTATCAAATAGCAAAATTTTATTTTCATTTTCAAGTATTTTGAAAGTATTATTTATTGATTTTTGTCTACTAGCATAAACATCATATGAAGTTGTGTATTTATTTAATTTTTTCGATTTATTAAATTTGATTGATCTTGCCAATGTTGTTGGTACTTCAAAACCTACCTCGGGAATTGACGATATCACATATATTTTTCTATCATTTGACAAATTACTTATAAAATACTTAATTTCGTCATTAACAATTTTTTCTTTTTGTTTTTTATTGAGTAAAAGATTCTTTTCATTTTTGATAAATAATGAATTTTTTCCTTCCTCTTTTCCTCCTTCCAGGTTATTAAATCTCTCTCCTGATGAGTAAAAACCCCATCTCGAATGTAAAATAATTTTCTTAATATTTTTATTTTTTTTAATAAATTTTGTTAGTTCCTTATAATATTTTTTGCATGTAAACCTTTTATCATAATAATTATATAAGTTAGATGATAAAGGACATCCATTTATAGTAAAAAGATATGAGCTAATACCTTTCTTTGAAAAATAATTGTCAAATGAGCCAGCAAGAGCTGCAGCATGAGAGTCGCCAATTATTGCAAACTCTACTACCTTTTTGTCTTTGTCCCCAATAATACACGCATTAATTGGTTTAATATATTTTTTTGGAATAGTAGTACAGTTATCAAAATATTTTTTTTCATAATTATCTTTTTCATTTACAATTTTTTGTAATTTTGGATCAAAACTACTACTTTTAAAATTAAGATAAAAAACTGAAATTAAAATTATTATAAAGACAGATAAAAGAGACTGAAACAAAATTTTATTATTAATTATATTTCTATTTCTAAATGGCTGTTCTATGAATTTCCAAGACAAATATGATATTGGAAATATTATAAAAAATAAAAAACATTTATAGTAAAAACTTGGCTCTACAATATTATATAATTTTGCATAAATAAACACTGGTTGATGCCAAAGATAAAGGCTGAAAGATACTAATCCAATTGAAGATAATATTTTAGAATTTAGTATTTTATTTTTCGAAATATTATCTTCATTAAATATTAAAATTAAAATTGTAAATAAAATTGGAAATAAAGTAATAAGACTTGGGTGTGGAATATCTTCATTAAACAAGAAAAGTGAAGCAAAAAGTGAAATCAAAGACAAATTTACTATATATTTTTTGTAAATAAAATTATTACCTACTTTATTGGAATACAATGCAGCAGCACATCCAAGTAAAATTTCCCAAGCTCTACTAATTGTAGAATAAAAAGCAAATTGAGGTATTGAAAAAAAATCAAATTCTTTTTCAAAATATGGGTAATTAAATTTTAAATTTCCTCCAAACTGTGAGACTGAGAAGCTAAAAATTATGATGATTAATAAAAGAGGATAAAAAAATTTAAAAATATTTTTTTTTAAAAAAAAAATTAATAAAATAGGATAAAATAAATAAAATTGTTCTTCTACAGACAAACTCCAAAAATGAATCAACGGATTTACCTCTAACTCAGGCCCAAAGTATCCTCCTTTTGTTTGATACCAAAAGTTTGAAACAAAAAGATTTACAGACAAAAGATTTTTAAAATATTCTTTAAATTCGTAGGGGAAAAAAAATAAGTAAGCTAATATCGATGTTATTAAGGTAACAAATAAAACAAGAGGAAGTATTCTTCTAATTCTCCTTAAATAAAAATTTTTAATTGTAAATTTATTTTCCGACAGATCCTTTAAAATTATTTTTGTTATTAAAAAACCACTTATTACAAAAAAAATATCTACACCTAAAAAACCACCTTGAAAAAAAGGCGTTTTGAGATGAAAAAAAATTACAAACAATACTGAAATTGCCCTTAATGAGTCTATATCTCTTCTATAGTTTTTTATCATTCCAATTTGTTTTTTTCTTTATATTAATTAATTTTTATTTATAATAACTTATTAACTAATTTTCATTTATAATATCAAAACTTAAATATGAGATTTACAATTAATTCACCTTTAATAGAAGGTTTAGAAAAAAAATATGTTAATAATGTTTTAAAAGAAGGATGGTTGTCTTCTAATGGTAAACATACAAAAATTTTTGAAAAAAAAATATCAAAGTATTTAAAAATTAAACATTCTTTGGCGGTACAAAGTGGAACCGCAGCTATCCATTTAGCATTAAAAAGTTTTAATTGTAAAAATGGTGATAATATTGTTTTGCCAAATTATAGCTGTGTATCTAACATTTCAGCAGTTAAGCAATGCGGTGCAAATCCAATTATTGTTGAAGTTGAAAAGGAAACCCTAGGTATCGACTTTAATCAATTAATAAAAGCTATTAAAAAGTATAAACCAAAAGTTGTTCAACTAGTTCATGTATATGGATGTCCGGCCAGAGATACTTATAAAATAAAAAGTCTTTGTAAAAAAAATAAGATATTTTTAATGGAAGATTTTAGTGAAGCCTTAGGAGCAAAGATAAATAATAAAAATGTGGGGACAATAGGTGACATTAGTATTTCATCTATAAGATCTGAAAAAATGATTGGTGTGGGTGAAGGTGGGGTAGTTGTGTGTAATAATACAAAATTATTCAAAAAAATTAAAACTTTAGCTTCCAGAAATTCACCATTTAGAAGAAAGTATGATCCTTATTGGAAAAAATATTATTCTTTAGGAGAGGGATACAACTACTTATTACCACACTTATTAGGTGCAGTTGCTAGAGCACAAATAGAAAAATTTGAAAAATCTATATTGCAAAAAAAAATTTTATTAGGAAAAAATTATCAAAAGATATTTGAAACAAATGACATTAACATAACTCAAAAAGTTCCAAAAAATTTTAAAAGTGTTTACTGGTTAAACAGTATTTATTTTAAAAATAAAAGCGTAAGCAGTATTAGAAGGATAGGAAAATTTCTTGAAAAAAACGGGGTAGAAGTTAGATCTGGATTTTGGCCAATGAATAAATTAAAAAATTTTAATTCAAAATATGTTGGTTCAGAAAGAGTTAGTGAAAATATATTTGATAATATTATAGTCCTGCCTTCAAATTTAAATATAAAATATAAAGATATATTGTATTTTAAGAAATTAATTGAAAAAAAATTATAATATTAATGAATAGAAATAATATTCTTTTGTATGGATCAAAATCTACTGCATTCATAATTTATGAAATGTTAAAAGAACTTAAAAAATCTCCAAAATATATGTTTGATCCTTTTGGTATTAAACCTTTTTTTAAGAGTAGCTTAATTTTTTCAAATAAAATTAATGACTTTAAAATATTTTTAAAAAATTCAAAATATTTTTCTGTGTGCATCGCAAGAGAGGATGGGTATGCAAGATATAATATTTCAAAAAAATTGGAGGAATTTGGCTTAAATTCAATTTCTGTTAAATCAAAATTAAGCTATGTCCATAAAAACTCTAAAATTGGCTCAGGTCTGATAGCTATGGCTAAATCGTATATCAATAGAGGGGTAAAAATGGGAGATTATTGTATTATAAACACAGGCGCTATTGTTGATCATGAATGTGAAATTGGTGATGGTGTTCACCTAATGGGTGGCAGTTATCTTGCAGGAAGAGTAAAAATAGGTAATTTTTCATCAGTTGGAGCTACAGCAACTATTTTACCTGATATAAAAGTTGGCAATCATTCTATAATTGGAGCAGGAGCGGTTGTTACAAAAGATGTTCCAAATAATACTGTGGTAGTTGGAAACCCTGCAAAATTTTTAAGAAACAATAACTCTAAAATTAATTTAAAAGTTTTGAATACTTTTAAATATGAAAAAAAAAAAAATTAAAATAGGCTTTATCATAAATTATAGACTAGAGGGCTGGTTAGGTGTCACCAACTATTATAAAAATCTATTTGAAGCAATTAATTTACAAAGCAGTAAATATATAGAGATTATCATTTTTACAGATTTCTATATGACCAAAAAAGAAGAAAATATCTTCAAGGGAATAAAAGTTATAAAATCAAATCTTTTTAATAGAAAAGATAAAATGATAAAACTAGTCAATTTTTTTTCAATCTTAATTCTAGGTAAAAACTCTTTTGTGGAAAAATTTTTGAAAGTTAATCAAATATCAGTTGTGTCTCACACTAACTATCTGGGTAAAAATTCTTTAATTCCAAGTATTAAATGGTTTCCTGACTTTCAAGAATTAAAATATCCTGAAAACTTCAGTTATAAACAAAAGATTGCAAGAAATATTGATATTTACATGGCTTCTGTTCATTCCTCTAAAATATTGTTAAGCAGTAAGTCGGTTCAAATGAACCTAAAAAAAATCAATAAAAATGCTTTTTACAATTCAGTGGTTCTACATCATACTACTCACCTTGATAAAAGTATTAAAATTACAAATATTAAAGAATTAAAAAAGAAATATAATATTAGAAAAAAATTTTTCTATCTTCCAAACCATTTTTGGAAACATAAAAACCATCTTGTTGTATTTAAAGCAATAAAAAAAATAAAAACAAATGAAAAAAATATTTGTCTGATAATGACAGGAAATAAAAGTGATTATAGATTTCCAAATTATTTTTCTGAACTAAATTTATTTATAGAAAAAGAAAATTTAAATAAAAATATTTTTCATTTAGGAGTTGTTCCAATAAATGATGTTTTTTCATTTATTAAAAATAGTATAGCAGTGATAAACCCATCATTTTTTGAGGGTTGGGGAAATACTTTGGAGCATGCAATAAATCTGAAAAAAACAGCAATAGTTTCAAATATAGATGTTCATAGAGAAAGAATTTCAAAAAATAAATTATTATTTAATCCTACAGACTCTAATCAATTAAGTAAAATTATGATTAAAGTGATGAATAAAAAAATTAAATTACCTAAAGATAATAATTTTGTATCTGATAAATTTATAAAAAACTATACGACTATAATTAAAAATACTATTAAGACGTAATTTATTAAAATATTTTTTATGTTTTTTGAAAATATTATTCTAATTTGATAATTTTTTATAAATTTATAGATTTATAAATTTTTTATTATTTTTCTAATATGTCTTATTGATTTATAAATTATAATTAAAAGAATAATAATTTTATTTTGCTTGTTATCTTTTCTTATTTGTATTTCTTCTTTAAAATGATCAATAAATTTTACTCTACTTGAAAATCCACCTCTTCTAAAAATACCAAAAATTTTTTCTTTTGAAACTCCTTTTCCAATTAATTTTTTATGAACTATCATTCTAAAAAAATAATCATAATCTGAAGAATATTTATATTTTAAATTATATTCTCCAACAATCTTTGCTGCACTAGATTTAATAAAAAAACCAGTTGAATGACTAGTATAAAAGCCCCAGGTAAAATGTATCTTCCAAGGCTTATAACCATGTAATAAACCCCAATGTTTTTTTACTGGACCAAATAAAAAATCTAATTTTTCATTTTTATTAAACTCTTCAGCAACATAATCTAAAGTTTTGTCACTGTAATATACATCATCAGAATTCAAAAAACCTATAATGTCACCTTTAGCATATTTCATACCTTTATTAAAAGCATCGTATATTCCTTCATCACTTTCACTTACCCAAAAATTTATTTTATCCTTATTTTTTTTTATAATCTTAATTGAATTGTCACTTGATTTTCCATCAATAATAATATGCTCATAATTTTTATATTTTTGCTTGTGTAAACTATCAAAACATTCTTGCAAAAAGTTTTCACTATTTAATACACATGTAATAACGCTAATTAAGGGTTTTTTTGTTTTATCATTTAAATTCATAATCACTAATATTAATTTATTATAAACCTCTTAAATTTCTGTGGCGCATTTTTTACATGTAAGAATTTTAACGTTTTTTTATACAAGTCTTCCATGCTAATGAAGTTTATTAACCATCTTAATTTTATATTTTACTAAAATTTGAAAAGAGCAAGATCCTAAGTTTTTTAATTATTTTATTGTTAATTTAATCTAAAGACAATATTTTATTAAAATTATTTTACAATATAACTGTTTATCTATCTAATATTTATTGATGTTTCAGAATAAACATATTAATAAATTATAATTTAATGAAATCCATAATAAAAAAAATATTACAAAAGTTGGGGTGGAAGTTAATTAAGCTTAGAAAGCCTCCTGAGCCAAACCCATATGGAAAATTAGATGATGATGTATTAAAATCTATCAATAATTCTACTGGTATTGTTCATCTTGGAGCCCACAGGGGATTAGAAGCTGAAGTCTACAATTGGTTTGGTAAAAATGTTATTTGGGTTGAGGCATTACCTAAATTGTATGATCAATTGTCTGAAAATTTATATTTTTATAAAAATCAATTGGCCTTTCAAGCTTTATTAACTGATGAAGATGATAAAGATACTAATTTTTACGTCTCTAATTATGACTCAGCATGCTCATCTATATATGAGTTTACTGAAAATATAAAATCAAGTGAAATGTGGTCAGATAGAAACCACAAAATGATTGATACTTTAAATTTAAAAAGTAAAAAACTGGACACATTATTTGATAAAGAAAACATTGACCCTAAACAATATAATCATTGGATCTTGGATTTGCAGGGAGCTGAGCTATTAGCACTTAAAGGGGCAGAAAAATCTCTAGAAAGTTGCAAGTCAATTTATATAGAGGTCAGTAAAAAAAAGTTTTATACTGAAAGTGTTTTGTGGGATGAATTAAAAGAATGGTTAATTTCTAAAAATTTTTATCCTACAAGAAATCCAGTAGATGATGAAGAAGATATTTTGTTTATAAAAAAAAACTAATCATATAAAGTAAAGATTAGATAATTTAAAAAATTTTTAATATGAGTATAATTCCTTACAATAAACAAAATGTTAATAAAACTGATAAAAAAATAGTCAACCAATCATTATCTGAAAAACTGATTACAACTGGCAAATTTGTTAAGCAATTTGAGATTAAAACTAAAAAATTTTTAAAATCAAACTATTCATTAAGTTGCAGTAGCGGTACGGCAGCAATACACATGGCTTTAATGAGTATTAACTTAAAAAAGAATGAATGTGTAATTATGCCTGCAATAAATTTTATTGCATCATATAATTTATGTTTATCTTTAGAAAGTAAAATATATTTAGCTGATGTTGACTCTGTTACTGGACAAATGACACCAAAAAATGTGTTGGATTGTATTAAAAAAAATAAAATCAAAAAAGTAAAACTAATCATTACAATGTATTTGGGAGGGAGCCCCAATAATATAGAGGAATTTTATAAATTAAAAAAAAAATATTCTTGTTTTTTAATAGAAGATGCCTGTCACGCCTTTGGGGCTAAATATACAGCTAATGAAAAATCATACATGGTTGGATCTTGTAAACACTCAGATATTTGTACATTTTCATTTCATCCTGTTAAACCAATAACAACCGGCGAGGGAGGTCTTATCACAACAAATAATAAAAAAATATACGAACGCATTTTACTTTTGAGATCACATGGAATAAAAAGAAAAAAAGAATATTGGAAATATAACGTAGAATTTCCAGGTTTTAATTATCGACTTAGTGACATTAATTGTGCTCTTGGAATTTCACAATTAAAAAAAATTAAAACTTTTCAAAGAAAAAGGCAAATTCTTGCTAATAGTTATTATAAACTTTTAAATAAATATAAAAATATATGTGTCCTACCTAAATATGATAATAAATATAAGGGTGCATGGCATCTTTTTTTGGCCCATTTTAACTTTAAAAACCTTAAAACGAATAAAGATAATTTTATTAAATTTATGCTTAAAAATAATATTGCTCTTCAATATCATTATATTCCTATTTTTATGTTCAAGAATATAATTAAAAATTTCAAAAAATCAGAAATTAGAAAAACATTTCCAGGATCTATTAATTATTATAATACCTGTGTTTCTCTCCCTTTATATTACAATTTAAGTATTAAGGATTTAAATTATGTTGTTAGAAAGATATCAAAATTTATTAAACTACATGAGTAAAAAAAATTTAATTTTCAAAGTCTGATTGGTTTTTTTTTATCAGTGTATTGATTTGGTTTATATTTAAATAGTCAGGATTAGTAAGACTGTTATAAGAATTGAATAATTTTTCATTTTTCATGTTTTTATATTCATTTTTATTATCAATTATATAAAGATTACTTTTTGCTTTTAAATTCCCAAATTCAACTGAAGAGATTAACTCTTCATGCATTTTTTCACCAGTTCTAATACCAATAATTTTAATTGCTTTTTTTGAATTAATTGCTTTAGCAAGATCAATAATATTGTAGGACGGTAACTTTGGTACAAAAATTTCTCCACCCTTTATTATTTTTAAACAATTTATTACTAAAGCAGACGCATCTTTAAGCGTTATATTAAATCTTGTCATCGATTTATGAGTTATAGTAAAAAATTTAGCATTTAATTTATTTTGTCTTAACAATATTGGTATAACTGAGCCCCTGCTCCCCATAACATTTCCATATCTCACTACTGCAAACTTACATCTTTTTTTTTTTCCCTTGAATGTATTGCCTGAAATAAAAAGTTTTTCCGCGGTAAGTTTTGTGGATCCATAAAGATTTATAGGGGATACTGCTTTATCTGTACTAATTAGCAAAACTTTATCTATATTTTTTTTAATACTCACTTCAATTACATTTTGTGTTCCCAAGATATTTGTCTGAACTGTTTCAAAAGGGTTATATTCAGTTGCTGGAACTTGTTTAAGTGCAGCAGAATGTATTACTGTATCCACATCATCTATCATTGCCCAATCTAGCCTATTTTTATCTCTCACATCCCCTAAATAGAATCTAAACAAATTAATATTATTTTTTATATGAGGCAATTCTTTCATCATCATTTGCTTAAACTCATCACGACTGAATACTATGATTTTCTTTGCCAATTTTTTTTTCACTAGATCAAAGATAAACTTATTAGCAAACGATCCTGTACCACCTGTTATGAAATATGTTTTTTTCATTTATATTCAAATTTATTTTTTCTTATAATGCTTTTTATATATTTATTCGAATTTATTTAAGTTAATACTCTTTAAATCAACCAAAGAAATCTTTTTATCTTCTAATTTATAAATAAAATCACAATATTTTAAAACTCTTGGTCTGTGTGATATTATTATAAGAGTTTTTTCCTCTGCATGATTAAATATGGTTTCAGTCAATTGCTCCTCTGAAGCAATATCCATAGCACTGGTGGGTTCATCATATATGAGTATTTTGGGCTCATGATATAATGCTCTTGCAATACCAATTTTTTGTTTTTGCCCACCAGAAATATTTCTACCCCCTTCTCCAACTAAATCTTTTGAATTAAGAGTTTCAGATAAGCCAGCTAATAATAGCAGTTTTTTAATTTTTTCTTTATCAATATTTTTTTCATCAACTCCTATAGCTATGTTGTTTTGAACGTTGTCATCAAGCAAATAAATTGATTGAGGTATAAATCCAATTAATTTTTGCCATTCAGTTAAATTATTAAAAATACTTTTTTCGTTGACTAAAATTTTTCCTTCTTGTGGTTTTGTCAATCCACAAATTAAATTTATAAGTGTACTTTTACCAGCTGCATTATCTCCTATTATTCCAATGCAAGTATTTTTTTTTATTTTAAGATTTATTTTATCTAAGACTAATTTTTGATGATCTGAATATCTAAACGAGACATCCCTTAACTCTATATCTTTATCAAAATTAAAATTATCTTTTGTAACATTTGTTAGTTTTTTTTGGGTTTTATCTTTTTTTTCAGACTCATTTAATATTAATTCTAATGCGGGCAATCCAAATTTAATTTTTTGATATGCCACAGATAAACCGTTTAATGAAGGTATTATTCTAAAAGATGCAAGAGCATATACTAAAAATATTGCAAAAAATTTTTCGAATGGCACGTTAATTAAATTAACATAATAAATTGCACTTAAAGCCAATATAATAAAAATAAATTCGTACATTATTTTCGGTAATGTTCCAAAAACTGTTCTTTTTACCCCAAGAGGTACCATTGCAAAATTATAAATATTAAATTTTTCTAAAAAGAAATTTTCTTTTGAAAGTAATTTAATTTCCTTGATAAGAGCCAAACCTTGCTGCAAATTTTTTAAAATTCCATATGCATATTTTTGCCTTGCTTCGCCAATTATTTTTAATTTTCCTTTAACATAAAAATTTAGCAATATTCCAAAAATACCAAATATAAATAAGACAATTAGACTCGAAATGAATGAATAATAAAAAAGTAAAATTAAAATAAAAGTTGTAGTAAGCAACATCATACAAAACGATAAAAACGGACCTACAAAGTTATTAATCAAGGTACTAGTTTCTGATTGAATATTTCTTATCAAAAGTGCAGAATTATTATTTAAATGAAATAAATAATCATTTTTTAGATATTGAGCAAAAAGTCTTTTGGAAATACTAGCTTTTAATTTAAGTATGACCGTTGATGAAAAAAAAGTGTAAAAAAATATAAATAAATTCTTTAAAATATATACAAATAAAATAGCAAATATAATTAAGTTTATATAACTTAAATTTAAAAAATCACTTGAAATTCTTGGGATAAATGAAAAAAGGTCATTACTAACATAATCGGGATTTAATAAAAAATTAATTAATGGAATTATAATCCCAATTGATAACATTTCTAAAAAACTAGCTACAATCATTAAAAGAAATGAAAATAATAAATTTTTTTTTTCATCCCTCTCTAAAATAGTGAGAAATTTTTTAAAACCAAAAAAATTTAAAAATTGGAAATGATTCATATAATCTTTAATGTTTAAAAATATTCTATTTTATCGCTAAAAACCTAACAAAACAAAGGTACTGACAAATAGGCATAGTATCTTTAAATCCTGCTCTTTTCATGAAGTCTATGTTGGCACTTATTGTATAAGGCTCTATCACACTTCTTAACGACAATTCTTTATTAATTATTTCCTTAGACGTTAATCCGTTTTCTCTTTTAAAATCGAAGTAAGAAAAATTCAAAATATCCTGAAAACGTGCATCATTTCCTCGAATTTTTTCAAACATAATAAATCCTCCCCCCCCAATTTAGTGATTTATATATTTTGTTAAAAAGTATTTGTCTGTATTTTGGATCTAAAAACTGAATACTGTAAAAAGATGTTATCAAATCTGATTTTTTAAGATTAATCTTATTTAAATCTTTTTTTATAAACTGAACATTTTTAAATTTAATTTTTTTTGCTTTAGCAATCATATGTTTAGATTCATCAATGACTATGTATTTAATTTTTTTTTTTTGGTTTCTAGTCTTAAGTTCTTTTAATAATTTTCCAGTTGAACATCCTAAATCATAATACTGACTATTATCTTTCAAAAAAAAATCTGAGATGTTTAAGGTTAATTTATGTAAAACTTCATAAAAAGGTACAGATTTACTAACATGATCTTGAAAATTTTTTGTAACTAATTTATCAAATTTCCAATTACTTTTGTTTGAGCTAATTTTATTATCAACTTTCATTTTTTACCTGTTTTTTATTTAACTATTCGCCACCCGATATATTTAATACCTCATTTGATATCTGATTATTTTTAGATGAACAAAGAAAATAAATATATTCTGCAACTTCAATTGGCTTTGCCATCTTTTGAACTGGTATTAAATTTACTCGTTTTTTCATATTTTTATTTTTAACATTTTTATGTATTTTGGTGTCTGTAAGGCCTATTCTTAAACAGTTATATAAAATATTATATTTCATTTTTTCTCTTAATGAACCGGGAAAAAATTCATTCATAAATTTAGATAAAGAATACGCAAAGGTTGTCGTGCCCCCACCAAATTTTGTACCAATGCTAGAAGTAACTAAAATTCTGCCCCATTTTTTATTTTTCATAGGGCCAATAAGTTCTTTAATAATTAATAGGCTTGAAAAATAATTAACATTCAAATGATAATTCAAATCACTAATATTTAATAAGTTAAATTGTTTTGAATTATTCAGTCCAGTCAAACTAACAAATGCATCAAATTTCTTAAAAAAAAATTTATTTTTCTTTACAAATTTTTCAAATTTGTAAATATCTTTAAAATCAAAATAAAATAAATCTAAATCATGATTTTGGGTTTTTAATTTTTTTAATCTTTTATTATTTTTATTAAAATGTGCCGTAACACTCCACCCATCTTCAATATATTTTTCTACTACAGAAATACCTATGTCTGAGCTAGCACCGGTTATTAAAATATTTTTTTTCATTAATAAAATAATAAATATATCATTTTTCTAAAATGTAAGACCACATCTGTCGCAAGGTTTTATAGTTTGTCTCTCAGTATTTAAATGTTTTTTTCTTAAAGATTGAAAAAATTCAGAATTCCAAATTTCTTTTATATTATTTATCTTGTAATCTAACTTACCCATTGTTAACTCACTCTTATAATCTACATCGCAAGGATTAGTAATACCATCAAACCATACATACATTCTCTCCCACAAATAAACACAAGGAGAAGTTTCTCCATCTGGAGAATTATTATATGTATCCCACCTGTTTTGTTCTTTAACAAAAACAACATGATCAACATATTGTTTCCAAAAATCTGTAATAACTTTTATGTCTTGATCCTCATCAACTAGAACACCTGATATTCTGGTTGTAGTTTTGCTATTTGGAAATTCACTGTCTCTAATTCTTTTAAAATTTTTTATATTAGCTAATACTTCTTTAAATTTCCCCCCAACTCTTATTTTTTCATATCTTTTCTCATCAGACTCATCGACAGAATATACCAATTCATTTACATTTGTTTCTAATATTTTTCTTATTAGTTTTTCATTTAGTCTAGTAGCATTAGTATTTAATTTTACTTCTAAAAATTTATTTGAAAGATAATCTAACATTTCTGGTAATTTAGGATGTAATGTTGGCTCACCTCTTGAAGCTAAGGAAATTGCTCTTGTTCCATTTGCATAACAATCATCAATTATTTTTTTAAAAAAATCCATTTTCATGGTTCCCATAAAAGGTTTTTTTGTAAAAGACTTATCTATTTGAAAACACATTGTGCATCTTATATTACAAGTGGAAACTGGTTCAATTAATACATAGATAGGAAAATTTGATACAATTTTTTCCTTTGGAAATTTCCTAAATTTATATCTAAATAAAAAATAATCTACCCATCTACTCTGAGGGTGTTTTTTAAAAAATAACAGCTCTTGAGAATTAAATTTGAAAGGTAGTGAGTTATTTTTTGTAATATAATCTTGAATTTCATTAAAATATACTTGATCTTCCTCATTGAATTTTTGATCTATAGAATTCTTTAAATTAATAAAGAAAGGATAGATTTTATTATAAAAATTATCATCACTATCTTGAAAATATACATTTTTTATAGAAGACATATTTTTATGTTAAGTAATTATTATGTTAAATATTTGATAGGAAAGTATATACACTAAAACTTTAATTATATGAAAAAAAAAATCATAGTACTCAATGTAAATAAAAGTGTAGCAGAAATTGACTGGATTTTACCATTGATTTATGAACTAAAAGACGATTTCAGGATATTTACTCTTTTTCAAAATCGTGAAGCTTACAACACTCTCTTAAAAGATAAATTATTATATAATATATGGAAAGAGGTATCTCTTGAATATAAAATTGAAAATAAAATTGAAAAAGCCTGGAGATTTTTAGACTCTCATATTTTTAATAAGTTTTTTTCTAACAAAAATTTAATTACTTTTTTTAGATATAATATTAAGGGTTATTTTAAAAAAAAAAAAATTAATTTTTCAGAGATTGCAATTTTTTTTACTGAATTTGGAACATATTCACCACATATTAAATATATAAAAAACGAAAAAGAAAGACCTAAGATTATTCACTTTCCAACATCATCTTTTATTTTTCCAAAACCAAATTTAAATAAAGATATCAACTATAGTTTAAGAGGTGATAATTTAATTGTTTGTAACGATTTAGATATAAATTTTTGGAGTAAAAGAATAGAAAGAAATAAAATTAGAGTAGTTGGTGTCCCTAAGCATGACTCAGGTTGGTTAAATAAAATTACTAATCATAAAAAAATAATAGAGGATAAAAAACCGATTATTTTAATTGCTTATTCATCAAGATTCCATATTGAAGTCCAAAAAAATGAGAGGCAACTAAATGACATAATGCAAGTTTTGGAATATTTTAAAGAGTATAAGATTGTCTTCAAGATACATCCTAGAAAAAAAAATCCCTATTATCTTAAAATATTAAAAAATTATAAAAGTTTAGATATTGAAATTTCGAATAAAAATTTGACACATCTTTCAAAAGCTTGTGATATTTTTCTACATGATAGAGATTCTTCAGTGATTTATGATGGTTTAATTTTTAAAAAACCTAGTATAGAATACTGGGATACAACTTTGTCTAATGAAATTGAGATTGCACCTGACTTATTGAAACTAAATGTTAGGGCCAAGAATGCTGAGGAGCTTAAAAAATTAATTAAATTAGCTGCTTACGAACCTTCGAATGAAATATGGGATAATCAAAAGAAGTCATTTAACACAAATTGCAAAAAATTTGGAGAAAATGCAACATCACATTGTGTAAATGTTGTTCACAGATTATTAAAAGATTAAAAAAATCTAAATTTACAGTATTTATGTTAAAAATTATTTACTTTGACCGACCTACCTCAAATAAGAAATAATTAATTTGAAAAAAAAATAAATTACTATAGAATTAAATCATACTGAAATGCATGGTGGGAAATCAGTGTGAAATTCACTGGCTCTTCCTGGAACCGTAAAGTCGGAGCGCCACCCAGTACAGTCCGCTGTTGAACGATGGCCAGGTAAAGTCTAGTTCTACAATTCTAATTAACATCGGCATTAATATTAATTGGTTTTATAATATTTTATAAAACTCAGTAAAGGAGTGTCGTATGATAATAAAGCTATTATTTACATTTATACTATTAGTGTTTTCTTCAAACTCATTTGCATTAGAAAATTGTAAGTGGGATAATAAAAAAGGAGTACCTTGCTTGACTGTAAGTAAAACTCCAAATACTTCAGAGTTTAATCAAGAAAATATAAATAAAATAATTATAACTAAACAAGATATTATTAACTCTGGAGCAGTAGATGCTAATGATGTGTTAAAACTTATTTCGGGTCTTGATGTTTTTCAATCAGGGCAAAAAGGTCAACAAACTTCAATTTTTACCAGAGGATCAGAGTCTAATCATACACTTGTTCTTTTAAATGGAATTGCAATAAATGATCAATCAGTAACAGATGGACTTCATGATTTTGGTCAAGACTTTATTAAGACAATTCAACAAATTGAAGTTTATAAAGGGGCTAATGGTGCACATTTTGGTCCAAGCGCTATTGCAGGAGCAGTTAATTTTATAACTGATATTGATTATACAAATAGTTATTCAGTAAATAGTACTTTATTTGAAAATATCTTAAGAAACAATTCGGTTGATGGCAATTATAGTAAAATTACAGATAATGGGTGGCATTTAAATTTTAAAGGTGGCACTACTCTAAGTGAAACTAATAGTGCTATTGCTAACGGGCACGAAGATGATAGTGCAAAAAATTATCAAGTAAATTTAAACAGCGTCAAATGGATAAATGATAACATAAAATTTAAAACAACTATTTATTCTCGAAAAACCAAATCCGACTATGACGGAAGTGCAACAGATGAAAAAGGTTATGTAGCAGATAATAGAATGCATGCATTTCAATCAGGTTTTGAACATAAATCTAAAAATTCTGATGATAATTTTATATTTCATTATCATAATTACGATAGAGAATATCATAATGCTGGATACCTAGATGAGTATGATAGCGAGTCTTTAGTTGTAAAAGCAGACAGAAGTGTGAAAATGAATAACAAACTTTCATTTGGATATGGTTCAGAATATAAATATGACTGGGGTGCTTTTGAAAACCGGGGTAGCTACACTGCTTCAACAAAAGGCCACATGAAAAATTTAGGCTTATTTGCTAATGCTGGTTATAGGATAAATAATAATCAATTATTATCAATTTATGGACGAACTGACGATCATAATACAACAGGAAGAAATCAAACCTACAAATTAAATTTTAATCAAATTTTAGGTCAATTTGAGTTTGGTACAACACATTCTACCGGATTAAGAAATCCTTCCTTATATGAATTATATGGATCTGACAATTATGGAATTGGAGGAAATACAAAACTTAATCCAGAAAAAAGCGAAACTAATGAACTTTATGTAAAATATAACTTTTCAGAAACAATACAATTCACCTCTACAGGTTATAGAGCTAAAGTATTTGATCGTATTGAGTCTAATTCAGCTTACACAATGCATGAAAATGAATTGGTTGATATTAATCAAGAGGGTTTAGAGAGTGAATTATTGTTTAACGTAAACAATCAAATCATTTCACTTTTTACAAATTTTTCAAAGAGCAGAAAAGCCAATGGACAAGCACAAGCTAGAAGACCTGATTTATCTTATGGTGCAAACTATTCAAAAAAAATTGAGTCAAATTTATATGGACCCTTTAATTTAAATTTGAATTATAAATATACTGGTCAATTTATAGATTATGATGGTAGTAAAAACACACGCCAGAAAAGTACAGATTTAGTTGATTTATCAATTAAAAAAAATTGGTTAGGAAATATCCTTTCAATAAATTTAACCAATCTATTAAATGAAAGATATGAAAAACCAGCCACATATAGTCAAGATGGTAGACAATTTAGAGTTGGTTTTAGAAGAGTTTATTAATATAGTTAAATTTAAATTAATTTATTTATAAATTGAGAGCTTTTAACTTTGACCAAAAACTAAAGTTTAGTTTATTGTGTTTAAATCATGTTGATATTTGGGGTTAATTGTCTATGGTGCGATTATGAGTATAAAAATACTTTCCAAATTAAGCTTTAATAAAAAAGATTTTTTTCCAATAATATTAATTTTATTATTAATATTCTCAAGGTTACTTCCTCATCCACCAAATTTTACTCCTATTGTTGCAGTTGCTATTATGAGTGGCTATCTATTTAAAAACTTATATCTTTCAATTTTAGTATTATTTTTTTCAATGATTGTTGGTGATATGTTTATTGGTTTTTATTCAAACATGTTTTATGTATATTTTCCTCTTTTTGTTATCACTTATTTTTGTTTTTTTAAAAATAACAATATAAATGCAAAAAACTTATTTATTTATGGAATTGTAAGTTCTGTTGTTTTTTTTATAATTTCTAATTTAGGGGTATGGGTATCAAGTGATATGTATGAGAAAAATATTAGTGGCTTAATTAATTGCTACATAATGGCAATTCCTTTCTTAAAAAACACAATAATATCAACTATTCTTTTTAGTTATTTAAGCTTTATTTCTATAAGTACTTATAATAAAAAAGTAAAAGCCAGCTAGTAGATAAATTAAAATATTATGGGAATTAAAGTACTTTTTATATATCCAAATACATTTGGAATGAACATGTTGCCTCCTGCAATAGCTTTGTTCTCTTCATTATTAAAAAAAGAAGGTCATCAAGTAGAAATTTTTGATACCACTTATCATTCCATGGATCATGGAATTGATTCAGATGGAAGTAAAATGAATAAACTACAAGTAGTTCCATACGATATGTCAAAAAGAGGAATAAGACTTAAGGATACAAGCTGGAAAGATGATGTTCATAAAAAAATAAATGATGTTCAGCCCGATTTATTAGCTCTATCTGTAACTGAGGATATGTGGGAATTAGGTGTTGAGATTCTTCGTGAAATTAAAGATTATAAAATAAAAAATAAAGTACCAACGATTTGTGGTGGAGTTTTTGCCACCTTTGCTCCTGAAATTGTTATTAAAGAAGAATTAATTGATATGGTTTGCGTTGGTGAAGGCGAAAACGCTTTGATAGATCTTTGTAAAAAAATTGAAAAAAAAGTTGATTATTCAGATGTAACTAATTGTTGGGTCAAAACTATTGGTCCTGAATATCTAAAAGATAGAAACATAATAAGAAAAAATCCTATATCAAAACCAGTTGATATTAATGAAAACCCAATAATTGACGTGGATCAATTTGAAGAAAATAGACTTTATAGACCAATGGGTGGAACTGTTTATAAAATGCTACCAGTTGAGACAATAAGGGGTTGTCCATATACTTGCAGGTTTTGTAATTCACCAGACCAAATAACACTTTATAACAAGGAAACAGATGGTGGTTTTTTTAGAAAAAAAAGAATTGATTTAATAGAAAAAGAATTAAAACATTTTAAAGAAAACCTTGGTGTAGAATACAACTATTTTTGGGCTGATACATTTTTAGCAATGAATAAAAAAGAGTTTGAAGAATTCATTGAGGTTTATTCAAAAATTAATCTACCCTTTTGGGTACAGACTAGACCTGAAACAATTAATGATTATAAAATGAAAAAGTTAGCTTCAGTAGGGTTAGACAGAATGTCTTTTGGTGTGGAGCACGGAAATGAGGAATTTAGGGCAAAAGTTTTGGACAGAAGGTGGTCAAATAAAGATATTATTGAAAAACTTAAAATTCCACATAAATATGGTGTTAAATATAGTGTTAATAATATCACTGGATTTCCTCATGAAACTAAAAAATTAGCCTACGATACAATTGAGTTAAATAGGCAGTTTGACTCTGATAACCAAAATTTAACAACTTTTGTTCCTTTTCATGGAACCCCTCTTAGAAAAATGTGTGAGGATCTTGGGTTAATAAAACCTGAAACTATTACAAAATGTTTAAATGATGATGATGGTGTGCTAAATATGCCACAGTATCCTCCTCATGAAATTAAAGAAATAAAAAAATGTTTTAATCTTTATGTAAAATTTCCCAAAAGTCGTTGGAAAGAAATAAAGCGTGCAGAAAAAGATGATAAAGAAGGAAATAAAATATTTGATAGTTTAAAAGAAGAATTTTTAGAAAAATATATGCCCGCTCCAAATGCAGATCCCCATGGAGGACTAGAAGATTTTATAGAACATGATAAAAGAACTAAAGCTGTACAAGAAAAAGCAATAATATAATATTAAATTTACTAACAATATGGATCTTACAAAAAAAATAAATTTAAAAAAACCAATATTGATTGCTGAAATTGGTATAAATCATAATGGCTCAATTAATGAAGCAAAAAAATTAATAGATTTAGCTAAAAGATATAACTTTGATTTTGTAAAGTTTCAAAAGAGAACTCCTGAAATTACTACACCAGATTTTCAAAAAAATATGCTTCGAGAGACTCCTTGGGGATTAATAAGTTATTTGGAATATAAAAAAAAAATTGAATTTGAAAAAAAAGAATATGACATTATAGATCAATACTGTAAAAAAATTAAAATTGGTTGGTTTGCCTCAGCTTTTGATATTGAAAGCCAAAAATTTTTAAAAAAATATAAAAAAAAACATAATAAAATAGCATCAGCTATGATAACTAATCTAAAATTTTTAGATTTTGTGGCTAAAGAAAAAAAAATTACGTTCATTTCAACCGGCATGTGTGAAATGAAGGATATAAAAAATGCAGTAACAATATTTAAAAAAAATAAATGTCCTTTTGTTCTAATGCACTGTATTTCAACTTACCCCTGTCCTGACGAAAAATTGAATTTATCCTTAATAACGAAACTAAAAGAAAAGTTTAACTGTAACGTAGGATACAGTGGTCATGAATCTACAACATCTCCCTCTTTAATTGCCTGGCTCTTAGGTGCAGTGGCGATTGAAAGGCATATCACACTCGACAGATCCATTTGGGGTACAGATCAAGCCGCATCTCTTGCTGAGGATGGAATGAGAATGTTAACTGGACTAATAAGTAAAGCACCAGGATTAATTGGGACAGGTAGAAAAATATTTTCAGAAGATGAAAAAAAAATTTCTAAAAAGTTTCGTTATTGGGAATAAAAAAAATTATTTAATTTATAGTTTTTTAAAATCTTTAAGAGTATCAATATCAAAATTATGCTTCATTTCATAACCGAGTATCTTGTGTCCGGCTATTCTATTTTTTGATATAGTTTGTTTTACCCTTAACACATCAACGCAGCTATTCTGATGATAGCTTTGTGGTAGTGATTGATCGGCAATACTATGATTTTGAGTATTTTTTGTTATTGGATTAAATATAGAATTGTCTTTTTTTTTATACCACATTTTTTCAATAGGATCATCTGAAATACAAATAGTTCTTAATGAATGAAAATCTTTTTTTTTAATTAATGATTTAACACAATCATCTATAAGATTTTTTTCTCTAACAGGATATGTGGGTCTTAAGTGTACAATAATATCAGGTGTATAATTTTCTTTTTTTTTTAAAAAATTAAGACAATGTATAAAACATTCAAGATCTGTAGATCTATTTTGAGAAATTTTTTTTGGTCTTAAAAATGGGACTTCAGCCCCATATTTAACTGCAATTTTTGCATATTTTTCTGAGTCTGTGCTTACTATCGTTCTCTGAATATATTTAGATTTTAAAGAATGTTTAATTGAATGTGATATTAAAGGTATTCCTTTATATTTTTTTATATTTTTATCTTTAATTCTTTTAGATCCACTTCTAGCTGGAATAATAGCAATAATTTTTACCAAAGAGTATAACCTCCGTCCAAAGAAATATTTTCACCTACTATATATTTACTTTTTTCTGAACATAAAAAATCAATTATGTTCGCAAGATCTTGTTTTTTTACCATTTGATTGATTGGAGTTTTTTTTAAAAAGTTTTTGATAAAAGCTTGAGGTTGATTGTTTTCAATACCACCAACTCTAATATTATTAATTCTTATTCCTTTTGGTGCTAATAATGTGGCATAGTATTTTGTAAGTCCCTCCATAGCAGTCTTACTAATACAATATGATAATGATTTTTTTCTAGTATAAATTGGGTGGTATGGAGACTTAAGACCGTATAGAGAAGAAAAATGTATAACTGATTTTAAGTTTTTACAGATTGTACTAGAAAGTTCTATAATATTTTTAGGACCAACTACATTTTCATTAATATAATTTAATAAAATTTTATCATCTTCGTATTCATTATTATTTTTTTCTTTTATAATGTGATCATTTTTTCCACTTGCATTAATAATATAATTAATTTTTTTGTTATCTTTTAAATAGTTTTTTAATGCATCTATATCTGCTAAATCTATTTTATCCTTTTTATCTATAGCTAAAAGCTTGGTATCTTTTTTTTTTTAAAAAAACTATATAAATAAGTGCCTATCAAGCCTTTATATCCAATTAACAAAACTACTCTTTTTGCCATATTAAAAGTTTTTAATTGTTTTTAAAATTTTATTTGATGAAAGATTGTGAAAATTTAAAACTTCATCATTTTGACCGCAAGCTGGCATATCTTTTATTGATACTCCAGAGAATTTCTTAATCTTACAATTATGTGACAAAATTTGATTTGATAAAAAAGAGTCATATGAACCAAAATTTGTAGCTGATTGAAAAATTAGAATTTTTTTATTAATTAATTTCAAAACTTCCTGTTTATTTAGTCTATTAAGCCATACTGCAGCAAAAATCGACACATTTTTCATAGATTTTAATTGATCCTTTATTTTGAATATCTCATTCAATATATCTGCACCTTGACAAATTACTATAATCTCACTGTTTAAGTTATGAATTATTTTCAATAAATTGCCTTTTTTAGGCAAAGCTAGGTTATCAAAATCCTTTTTAATCAACATTGAGTTATTTAATTTAACAAACAACGAAAGATTAATTTTTTTTTGATAATCAAAAAAATTTCTAATCATTTTTTGTGAATAAAGCTCAAGAATCAATAAGTTTGGCATAGATCCTATCAAAGGGATATCTCTTAACATTTGGTGGGAATGACCAGGTGCTGAAGGTGTAAGACCACTTAATGCACCTAAAAATATACCTTTTCTATTTTCTGAACAAAAATTAAAAATTTGTTCTTGAGCCCTAGTAGATAAAAAGCACGAAAAACTATGAAAAATTGGTAAAAATTTTTTTGCTGCTAGGCCTGATCCAAATGAAACCATATCTTGTTCTGCTATACCAAATTCAATAAATTGTTTAGGAAGTTTTAGCATTACTTCAGAGCTACCAGCATCTTTTGCTAAATCAGCATCTAAAACAATTGCTTTTTTATTTTTTTTTACAAACTCCAAAAGCTCTTCTGAGTAAGCTTTAACTAAACTGAACAATTTATAGTTTTTTAAATTTTTACTTTTAGTTTCAAAATCTTTAATTTTAGGGTATTTAATTTTTTTTGTATTACAAAAATTTTTTATTTTATTGTAAATTTCATCTGTTGCTTTTGTATAAAGGTCTGTGGATAAAGCTCCTGAATGATAAGGATAAAATTTCATATTTTTTTTAAAATTACTAGACTCAAAAAAAGAAAAACCTTTACCTTTTATTGTGTTGGCTAAGATCACTGTTGCTCCATTATTTTTATTAAAATGATAATTAATTATATCAAATAACTTTTTTTTATTATGTCCATCAATTTCTATAAAATTAAGTTTAAAAGATTTTATTTTATTTTTTAGTGAAGAATAGTTTTTAACTTTCCTAATCCAAGTGTCTGACTGTATTTTATTATGATCAACAATTATTAAAGGACAAATATTTTTATTATTTTGTAAAAACATTAAAGATTCCCAATTTTGACCTTCTTGAAGTTCTCCATCACCTAAAATTACAATATTTTTTTCATTTTCTTGTAAAAAATTATTTGCATAAGAAAGTCCATTCACTTTACTAATTCCCATCCCAAGTGATCCAGTATTAAACAATATATTTTTTGTATTGATGTCTGGATGACCAGGGAGTCCATTAATTTTTCTTAGTAGGTGTATTTTATTAAATTTTATTTTTTTATACAATGTCATAACATTATATAATGCTGGCGCATCATGCCCTTTTGAGGAAAAAAAATTACCTTTTTTTTTATTTAAATATTCAGAACAACATAAAAAAATATCAAGAGCTGACAAAGATGATCCCAAATGTCCACTACCAGCTTTTTGAATTGAGTACATAACATTTAGTCTCAAGATTAAACTTAAAAGATCAAGCTTACTAAAAAAATCAATTTTTTTCGAGCTTTGTATTTTTTTAATGGACGAAAGAGGAATATATTTATAATTCATATATATTTATAGCTTCACTTTTGAGATATTATTATTTTATATAGAGTAATATAGCAATATTTTTAAAAAATTTATTAATTTAATAATTGATCAAATTTTTTAGCATGCATAATATTTAAACTATTATTTTTGACTCAAGAAACCTGTTAATGCTAATAATTATTTTGTCATGTTTTTCTTTAGAAAATTTCTTTAACCAATATTCATATAATTTAGGTGTAAATTGACCATCAAAACCACCGACATACTTTATCATTTTGGGCAAGTCATCTATTAACCAATTTTTGTCTGTATAAATATTTCTCATAAAATAATACTCATAAATATCTTTTTTTGAAATCCTTAATTTCTTTTTTTTAATTCCCTTAAAGATTCTCCTAAATCAAATCCATTATTATTTTTTAAAAAGTTTTTATCAATCCAATATTTGTCAAATCTTGGAATACCAACTGGTTTAATTTTTTTCTTATTAATTGCATTTGAAAAAAAGAAGATATCTTCTTTTCTACCCAGAAGTAATAAATCTCCACTTAACTTTACTTTTGACTTAACACCAGTATTTTTTTGGCGTCCCACTGGAGAGTGAGGATAATGAACAATTAATGGTCTTTCTTTTTTCTTTTTTTTGAATTTTTCTAAATATAAAAAAAAATTAATACTGCCTAAAACACATGATCTTATTAAAATATATCGATACCTAGAAAAATTACCCTATTGAACATTTGTTGATTAAATTATCATCTTCAAATCTCTTGGATACTAGAGATTCTTTTGATGCTTTATGCTTAATAAAAAATCACCTGATTGCATGAAATTATTAATGTAGTTTTCTGTTAACTTATGTTCTTTGGTTGAATAATTATCAACCCAATAATTATATAATTTTGATGAGAATTGATCATTAAATCCTCCCATTATTTTAACCATCTCCTTATGTGACCTAGTTAACCATTTTCTGTTATGATAAATATGTCTCATAAAATAAAATTCATAAATTTCTTCATTATTAATTTTAAGAGCATTCTGAGATAAATTTAAAATTATCCCTTCATATTCTTTGATGGTTTTAGGGGTAATATTAAAATTATACCTATAATGAGGATTTTTTTCACAAGCATTTATAACTGGTATACCAAAATTAGGATATTCAACCCCAACACTCCCGTAGCCAGTGAACACAAAATTAATTCCCTCTTTAATTAATTGATGATGAGAAATTTCGTTATCTAATAACTTTAAATTTGGATATATACTAACAATCTCTTCTACAGTTTTGTTTGTAAATGGTTGATACTTTTTAAATTTACCAGGATATTTTGGTCTATTTTTTATATACCAATCATAATTGGTTTTTGATGAAATCTTGCCAAGATAAATTAACCACTCATAAAAGTCAGGAAATAGTAAATCTCCCATCACGTGAATTGAGTCCATAAAATCATGGGGAGTAATTAATACTTTAATATTTTTGCTTTGTTTAATAACATTTTTTTTTGATATCACTTTTGAAAAAGATGAGACCATTGAATTTGTTAGATCAATATCTGTACCTGTTTTTCCTTCAAATCGATCTAACAATTTTTTCTTTGCTAATTTTTTACCTTTTTTTTGATCATCAAGTGACAAAGTCTTAAATTCTTCAGGGTAATACTTAAAATCTGTACCTTTTAAGTAATTTGTTTTTGAGAGGGAAAATAACCTCTCCATATTCATAGCATAAACACTTATATTTTTAAATATTGCCACTCTGATAGGGATTGCATACGAATAAACTGTGTGAATACAGAGTAATGCCTTAACGTTTTTTTTATCAAAAAAATTATCCCAATAAAAACAAAGGCAGTAAAACTCGAATATCATATTTTTTAATTTCGTGTCTTTAATATCAAGCGTGTAATTTGTTAAAGATTTAAGGTAAGTATCGTATATCAAGTCCCCTATAAGAACGTCTTTATAAAAAACATTTAATAAGTCTCCTTTAGATTTTAAATTTTTAAAAATATCATCAGAAACTTTTTTTGCTTTAACTTCTATTTCTTTTGAAATATTTGGTTTAAAAATTTTTTTGACACCGAATGATTTATAAATACCCATATTTTTTAATGAAAAAAAGTTAGATAAAAACCACTTAATTTTAATAATCAAATTTTCTTTAAGTCTTGAGACAATTACAGAGTAAGCATAATAAGCGTGCACGTTTACTTTAAATTTTTTTTTTAAAAAATTTGAGACATATGAAAGGGCTATATGACTAGTTTGAAAGGCGTTAAACTCCACAAGAATTATTGAATTTGAGTCGTAAGATTCTTGATTAAAAATTTTTTTGTTATGTTTTTTAAACTTTTCAATTACGAAATATTCTTTAATAACATTCGAAAACTTTTCTATAATTTTAATCATATTAAATAAATTTAAAAACTTCTTTTATAACTCCACTACAGCCAATTTTTAAGAATTGTTCTCTAATATCTTTTTTTAATTTAGACAAGTTCATTTTACTATTTTTTAGTAAATAATTTTCTAATATATTTCTATCATAAATAAAAACTTTTTTATTAATATTTTTTTTGCTTGAAATTTTAGTATAATTACTATTTTTTATATCATAATTTTTTTTAAAACAATTTTTATCATAAAGAATTTATCAAACAAATTAAATTATCAATATTTAAATTTATAATGTCTTTAATTGTTGATTATTTCATGTATTTTAAATAATTAATTTAAATAATAAATATGCATTCAAAAACAATATGTTTAATACCTGCAAGAGCTGGTAGCAAAAGAATAAAGAATAAGAATATTAAAAAATTTTTTGGTAAACCTCTATTGGAAAGGGTAATTGAAAATGCTAAAAAAAGTAAACTATTTAATAGTATTTATGTATCTACTGACTCACTTTTAATTAAAAAATTAGCTACTAGATGTGGTGCAATTGTGCCTTATATTAGATCAAAAAAATTATCAAACAATCACGCTATTATAAAATCTGTAATAGATGATTTTATAAGTAAAGTTATTGTAAATAAGAAAGAAAATATTAATATTTTTATATTATATCCAACTTCAATATTTGTTGATAAAAAAATGATTATTAAATGCAGTCAAATACTTAAAAAAACAGAGTATGTTACTACAGTTAAAAAATTTCCACACCCTATACAAAGAGCTTTAAAATTTAATAAAAATAAGTTAGAGCCGCTTAATTTAAAAAAAAAGCTTATGAGAACTCAAGATTTAGAAGATTACTATTATAACTCAGGACAAATTGACTGCTTTAAATTGAGTGCATGGATAAAAAATAAAATGTTTCACAAAATGAATGCAAAATTTATAATTTTGAAAGATTTAGAATCTGTTGATATTGATACACCTGATGATCTTAAATTGGCTCAAAAAATATTCAGATTGAATAAAAAATAAAATATTTAGTTATTTAATAATCTATTTACTAAAGATGTTTGGCTTAAAACCTTAGAGTAAGGTAGGGGTTTTTTTGTTTGAATTGCAGATGGTATTGTAGAGACAGAGTAATCTCTTCCATTACAATATGAACAAGCTGAAATAGATTTTTTCTCGTATAATAATGTTTTTATTTGCTCTCTTAGCTCAGCTATACTAAGACTTTTATCTAACAAGTTAACTTCATCAGAAGCAACTTGAGGAATAGCTTCTAAATTGCTTGCATTAGCATTAAATGGACATCTATATATTTTTCCATGTAACAATGAAGTCAAATCACTAACACAGCAATTTTCAAACTGATGTTCTAGAGCTTCTTGACTTTTTTTTGAGTCTGGCATTATTCTTCCACAATCTAACCAGGTTGTGCATTTAAAAGTAGAATAATTTATATTTTCTTTTATTAAAACATCTACAAGCGCATCATGTGCTATAGAATCTTGTCCATAATTAGTTATGTAAACTAAAATTTTATCATTTCTTAGACAATCTAAATTTTCATTTTTTGGAACTATTTTCGCGTTGGTATAAATTACTATTTTTTTATTCTTTTCATATGTAGCAAGTTTATTAACAACCTTAAAAAGCTCTTTATTCATAAATGGATCACCACCTATTACTCTAAATTCATCTAAAGTATCAACACAAGACATAAACCTTTCAATTGAGTCGAACATAACTTGCTCTTCACTATTTTGAGGTCTATCATAATACTGCATCAAATTTGAACAATCTTGACATTTAAGGGAACATCTTTCAGTAACCTGTATGTCAATAGCTTTAACATGTAATTTCCCTTCCTTAAGATAGTCGTTTTTCAATCCCATCTTATTATAATAATCAACTATTCTCAGAGCAGAGTTATAAGGGATTTCAGATAAGCCTAATTCGACAGCCCACTCAGACTTATAACTTTTTTCTAAATTAACTTCTGACAACAAATCAGTGACCTTAAATAAATTATTAAATCCTTTTTTTTCTAGAAAAGGAATTATTGAATTAAAATATTGAATGGATACAAAAATATTAGTTTCTTTACTTAGTTGATCCAAACTCTCTGGGGGAATAACCTTTATACCCTTAACTCTAATTTTTTGTTTCTCAGGACTGCCATCACAAAAAAAATCAACATTGATATTTTTTTGACTCAGGGCTTCTAGGGTCATTCTTCCAACTATTCCTGCCCCATAAATAATTGACAGTTTGTCATTATTTTTAGATTTTTTTTTCACATAGTCGGAGAAATTGAGCATAAAATTATTTACAATAATAAGCCAGATATGTCAATTAGTATCAAAAACCTTAGAGTTAAATCAGGATAAAAACTGATCACATATTAAAGTGGATTATATTTCTTTCCTCAAATCCTATTTTTTTTAATTGTAGTTTAATCATACGAAATACAGACTGTTCTTTATTGCAAATAAAAATTTGTAAGTTGTAAAGTTTATTAATATTTCTTTGTAAATATAAAGGACCCTTAATAGTCAATTGGTCTACTTTTTTTTCATGATACATAGGATTATTATCTACTATAAAGTCAATTTTTGCTTTTGCGTTTAAGAGAATTTTGAGTGCAGTTTTTCCATAACCCCCGACACAAAATACAATTATATTTTTTTCTTTATTTTTTTCAAAAACTTTTTTTAATTTTTTATAACTTTTGAATTTATATTCAATTAATTGACTTTTGATATTTTTTTTATTTTTAAATATTATATCAAATTTTTTAAAATTTAATTTTGATAATTTTGTTATCAACAAGAAATGTTTTTTTAGATATTCACTAATATTTTTAATTTGTTGTGTGTTACATAAAATTAAATTTGAATACATCTGTTCAAATGAAATCTTTAAAAGTCTTTTTAAAAAGTCAGTTTTTTTTCTATCCAAATAAATATTTTTTTTAGAAATAATCCTTCCAAATTCAGCTATTACTTTCAAGCGAGATATAGCAATAAGGTAGCCTGTTTTTTTTCCCAATGTATTGGGTTCATACATACGATGCATATAACCAGGTTTTTTAATGATTTTATATTTTTTAACATTACAAAGCATTTCTGCAACAAATACCCAATCTTCAGTTACCTTAAGGTTTTTAAAAAAAATATTGTTTGTTTTAAGAAAGTTTTTTTTAATAATAAAATTCCAACAATTTGTAGAATACAATATAGAGTTACCTCTTTCATTAGGAGCTAAGTTTAATGAACTATATTTTAGAGTCCTTGTTTTTTTTCTAAGAACAAAATTTCTTATTACAAATAAATTATAATCTTCATAAACTTTAATATGATTTAAAAAATTATTAATAGACCCTGGCAGTAATACATCGTCACTATCTAAAAAACATATAAACTCTCCTAATGACGATCTAATTGCAATATTTCTTGCATAAGATACACCCCTATTTCTTTTTAAATCTATTAATTTGATAAAACTAAATTTTTTAACATATTTTTTACAAATTTTAATTGATTGATCTTTAGAACCATCATCTATTAAAATTAATTCTATATTTTTTTGTGCTTGTTTACAGATACTATCTATACAATTGATTAGATATTTTTCTGAATTATATATGGGAATAATTATTGATAGTTTTATTTTTTTTGTAGAATTATTCAAATCTTTAATTCTAACAATCTTCATAAAAAAATTAGTTAACTTTATATTTTTTTAAAATTTGAATTCCCTTTTTAAAAGAACTAAAGTCAATAACATCGTCCGTATCTATTGAAATTTTAAATCCATCTTCTAAATCAGACATTAGTGTCATATGACCAATAGAATCCCACTCCGGAATATCATTGTACTTAATACTTTCTTTGAATTTTTTCTTATCAATCGACAAAGATTTTATAAAAATTTCTATATATTTGTTCTTATTTTTCATAATTTTTTAAAATGGTTCTTATTATTTTTTGTACTGATAATCCATAAATATTTTTTAAGTATTCATAACTTCCACCTGAAGAATAATGATCATCAGCTCCTAGCCTTACTAGTTTTGTGTTGCTAATTACACCTGATAATACTTCAGCAACTGCACTTCCTAAGCCTCCAATTATATTATGTTCCTCTACAGTAATAATTAATTTAAATTTTTTAGAAATTTCAAAAATTTTTTTTTTATCTAGTGGCTTGATGGTATGCATATTTATTACTGAACAACTAATTTTATTTTTTCTCAATGAAACGGCTGCATCAATACAATTTCCTAAAATATTACCACAACTAATTATAGCAACATCACTTCCGGACATTATCTCTATAGCTTTTCCAATTTTAAATTTATAATCTTTTGAATTTATAATTCTAGTATTTGTGCCAGCTGTTAATCTGATATATAAAGAATTTTTATAATTTACTGCTTCTTGTAAGACTTTAAATAGCTCAAATGGGTCGGATGGAACAACTATAGAAATATTAGGAATAGATCTTAAAACTCCAATTTCTTCTATGCTACAATGGGTAAATCCTAAATTTCCCAAAACTAAACCACTTGCCAATCCAACCATACAAATTTTTTGCCTCATATAACCTAAATTAACTTTTATTTGTTCGGCACACCTTAAAGTTTGAAAAGGAGAGAATGTTGTAGAGATAACTTTAAAACCTTCACTTGAAAGACCTGTTGATACACCTATTAAATTTTGTTCTGCTATACCAACATCAACATATTGATTGGGAAATTTATTTTTATATCGATCTAAACCTGCAGAAGTAGAAACATCCGAAGTCGTTATTATTAACTCTGGATACTTCTCAGCTAAATCCATTGCTATCATTCCAAAGGTAGCTCTCATACCTAGGCTCGACCACAGTTTAATTTTTTTACATTGATCCATGAAAATCTAAATTTCTCTTTGAATTTCTTTATAAATTGATTTCGTTATAACCGAATGATGCCAATTATTATTATTCTCAAAAATTTTAAAACCTTTTCCTTTAATTGTATTTGCTATAATAACTTTTGGTTTCTTAGTTAAATTTTTTACAGAAAATGCATTATATATTTTTGATAAGTTATGACCATCTATATCAAGAACAAAACAACCAAAACTTTCGAATTTATTTTTTAAATTTTCTAAGTTTAAAATAGAATTACTACTACCTGTTTGCTGAAAATTGTTTCTATCTACAATTATTGTTAAATTATCGAGCTTAAATTGACAAGCTGATAAAGTTGTTTCCCATATAGACCCTTCATTGCATTCACCGTCACCTATAATAACATAAGTATTATAGCTTTTTTTCTTTTTTTTTGCAGCTAATGCTACTCCTACACCCAAAGACAAACCCATTCCAAGACTACCTGTAGAAAATTCAATACCATCTTTCTTGTTAATTATTGGATGTCCTAATAATTTACTTCCATCACATTCAAAAGTTATAAGATCTTTTTTTTTTAAAAATTTTTTTACAACTAGTGCTGCGTATAGAGCTAAGCATGCATGGCCTTTACTTAAAATAAATCTATCTCTATCATCATCTAAATATTTTTTTTTTTTTATATTCATTATATCTGAGTATAAAACAGCAATAATATCAGTTACCGAAAGTGCTCCGCCAATATGAGCACTTTTAGAACCAGCTTTATAAGCTGTAAAAATGATATTTTCCCTCATATCTTTAGCAAAATTTTTAGTTTTACCTAGTTTCATAAATACCCACCATCTATAATTATATTTTGTCCATTAATATAAGATGAGTCCTCTGAAGCTAAAAATAAAATTGTTTTCGCAATCTCTTTTACTGAAGCAATACGTTTTAATGATATTTTGCTCACTTCTTCTTGTATTATGTTTTCTTTTGTATTGTGTTTCATCAAATCAGTATCCGTTAGTCCAGGGGATATAGAGTTAACCCTGATATTATAAGATGATAATTCTTTAGATAAAGTTTTTGCAGTATTAATAATTGCTGCTTTTGTGCTAGAGTATGCAAATCTTCCATAATCTCCATTTATTCCAGATGTTGAAGATACAAATATAATATTTCCAGATTTATTTCTAATCATTGCTTTTGAAATTATTTGCGTAAAGTAAATTTGGGAAAGATAATTTACTTGAAATATTTCTCTTAATTGTTTTTCAGATGTCATTAGAAATAAAGAATTAAACAACATACCAGCATTATTTACCACAACGTCTATTTTTCTAGTAATTCTATTAATTTCATTTGCACATTTTAGAATGCTAGAATTATTTGATAGGTCTAACTGAACTATATAAATTTTAACTTTATATTTTTTTTTCAATTGAGATACTAAACTTTTAAAATTTTTTGTGTTTGATCTTACACAAGCAAAAATATTTGCTCCACATTTTGCAAAATCTTCCAGGGTTGCCCTACCAATTCCTTTATTGCATCCGGTAATAATTACATTTTTTTTTTTGATAGATTTGTGGCTCATTTGTTAATACTGAATAATTTAGTCTACAAAATCTTCTTTTTGAAATATCTCATCAGCTTTCACAGGATTAAATATAGTTTTTCCTGGTGTTGAATTGAATTTTTTAATAAAATTTAAATCTTCTCCAGCTAAACATTTCTCACTATAGTTTTTAAAATGTTTAATTCTGAATCCGTAATCTGAAATCTCTTTTAATGTATTTTCAAAAACATTGCCTATTTTAATATGAACGTATGGACAGGCTAAAACATCACCTAAAGCTGTAATATACATTCTGTTTACCGTGGTGCATCCCATAATTTTTTCAAGCTTAGGATCAAATGGATTCCATAAGTTACGATTAAGATTTTTATACTCTTTTCTAAGTTTTCTTATGTGTTTTTGGTCTTCCTCATCACACACAACATCATGAACTTGGTTCCACATGCCGGTTGGGCAAGCAACATTTACTAACGTTCTATATTTTTTTTTCTTTGAATATTCTAATAACATTCTTAAATCTTCACTTTTAGCATTGTAGTGGCCAACCGTAACATTCATATAAGGATCCATTCCTGCTTCTTGAATATATTCCAATGCTTGAATAGCTCGCTTCCAAGAGTCTTTTCTCCCTCTCATCTCATCATGAAAATCAGGGTCCCAACTATCAAAACTTACTGACATTCTACTTACGCCACGTTTGCCTAATTCTTTAATAATTTTTCTGTCAACTTTGTAACCATTTGTGGTTACATAAAGGTAAAATCTTTCTGGCTGTATTGCGTCTAGTGCTTCAAATAATTTATCTGGTCTCAGCAGCACTTCTCCTCCTTGAAGATCCCACTCTATATACCCAAGTTTGTCAGCCTCATCTGCTATTTCTTTTAATTTAGGTATTGGCATAAAATCTTTTACATGGTCTCCTTTTGGAGAGCCTGTAAAACAATATTTACATCTTAAATTACAAGCATTGTTAAGGTTTAGTTCTATGCCTCTGTGATATGTTCCAATTTTACCATCATTATTTTTAAGGTGATTATGGAAATGTCTTACTTTTTCAAGTAATCGTTTTTTATTGAACCAAGCTGAACCAATATTCATAAGTCTAGTTAAGTAATTTACTATTTATATAATTAGTTAAGAATATACAAACATTAATTTCTTTATTTATTTTTTTTTGGTCCTATTATTTGAGCTGTAGGTGAAACAAGTGTAAAACTTGCCTTACAAACAATGTTGTCAAAGACATATCCTTCAGAATTAAACTTGAACAAACCTCTATTGCTTGAAATCATATTTGAAACAATTCTAAGTTTATCACCTGGGATAATCTTTTTGAAAAATTTAATCTCATTAGCACCCGTTAAATAAAAAATTTTGTTTTTCATCCCTGGTAATGTTAAGATTATTAAGGATGACATTTGAGCCATAGCTTCAACTTGAAGCATACCAGGCATATTAGGGTCTCCTGGCCAATGAACTTTAAAAAACCACTCATTTTTTTTTAGTATTTTATAACCTTCCACACATTTTCCAGGAATAATTTTGTTAGCATAATCTATCATTAAATATGGATCTCTATTTTTTTGAATTTTAATAATTTGACTTCTAGTTAATTTCATACCTTAACTTATCTCAATCTCTCTAGACAGTTTGGTGGTCAAATCATATCCATCCCAGACTAAATTTATATTTAGGGCTTGTCCAATTGGCACAACTCTATCAATGCCATTAAAATTATATTCACTGAAAAATTTTTCCAAGAATTTTTTTGAATATCCAAAATAAGTGATAGTTTGTAATTTTTTTTTTACTAGATAATGAATATTTTTCAAGTTGCTAATATTACATTCATAAAAAAACCCCCATTTAGATTTTTCTACAAATATTTCTGGATAAATTTTTTTTAGATTAATTACATATAGTGCTTTGTTAAAAAGTTTAAAAGAATGTATGTTATCATTTTTTATTAATTCTTTCGAGAGTCTGCAGTAGTTATCTATTGAGGAGATGGCTGGAGGATTATAATTTTTTTCAACAAGAAGATTTAAATTATTCCAAAATTTTTTTTTTGCTTCATTTTTTTTATCTCCTTGCCATAAAATTATATGCGGTGAGGAGCATGCATTTTGATCAACTTCATAAGTATCATTATAGAAATTTTTTAATAAAATATTAAATTTATAATTTGGTAATTTTAATAATTTGTCAGAATTCATTATTGAGATTGAATATCTATCTGCAAAAGGCAAATCTATTGTTTTGGCTTTTGTCTCAATTTTTCTTATTTCTTTAATAGTTTTATCCCCACCCCAAATTAATCTGGCATCTGAAATTTTAGAGATATCACTTGTTATTTCATTTTCTTTACTATCATATCTCAAAATTTGTATCATTTTTTTTATTGTTAAGTGTTTTCTTTTTTTTAATAAATATTCAATTTCTTCACAAATTATTTTAATCTCATCAAATTTTCTAGAAGGAACTTTTACTATATTTGCATTACCTGAAATTAGACCAAAAATTAAGGAATACATAAAATTAGTTGGAATATTTGAAGGTGTTATATGAAAAATTAAACCCAGTCCAAAACGTATTCTTTTTTGATTATAATATGTTTTCTTAAAATTAAGAATATTTTTTTTTCTACAAAAAAAAGCTAGAGCTTTAATATCTGGAAAAATTTTTAAATTTTTTTTTGAATTAATTAATCTTGAAAAATCATCTAAAAAACTTATCACTTCCTCGCTGAATGGTTTAAGAATATTGTCTAATTCTGATTTTTTTCCAACTAGATAGTCAATTCTTGAATTATTCATAATTTAAATATTACTACATCCTCGTAACTCTGCATCTTTTAATCTTCCATGAATTAAAAATCTTTTACCATGACCATAACAGGTACAGCTATGATTTTTTACAATTTCACCAATATCTTCTGTCAAAATATTATGGCCAGGATAACTTGTTGGCAACAAAGATAACAGTTGAACAAATCCACTTTTTCCATCTTTACACTCTTTAAAATTTTCATCTCTTATAATTATTTCTGAAAAATTTGATGCAATGAAATAACCACATTTACATTCAAAAAAAATTGAACCGATTTGTTCTACAAGACCATAATAATTTATAACATTTTTAATATTTAATTTTTCATTGAGCAATTTATTAAATGTGTTCCTTTTAATTTTTTGTTTTTCAATTTTTTTCCATCCTCCACCATGAATAATAAATCCTTCTGAAAGATTTTTTATATTTAACTTATTGGTTTCAAGCTTATTAATTAAATTTAAAAAAATATTATATGTAAACCCAAATATTAAGAATTTTGATTTACTATACTTGTTTAAGAAATTATTTAAACTTTTGTAATCAATATTACCATTTTGATCCAATAAATAAGATACTTCGTTAGCAAACATAGAAAATCCACTTACTGCTGCAGCACTTGCATTAAAATTATTTCTATTTAAATTATCTCTTTTGCAATCAATCACTAACATGGGCAGTCTTGAATTGCCTACAATGTTATTAAAAATTTTCTGAAGTACTTTAATCTGATTAAATGCATTCGTTTTATCTATATAAATTTTAGAAGTCTTCTTTGAGGTAGTCCCAGACGAATTCAATGTTTTAAATATATTTCTTTTTTTTATGCTTAAAAAATCAAATTCTTTAAAAAGTCTAACTGGCAAAAAGGGAAATGAATTTAAAGATAAATATTTATTTTGTTTAAAATTCATTTTATCCAAATATTTTTTGTATAAATCAGATTTATTATAATGATGTAGAGTGAGAAGATTTAAGTATTTTTTAAAAAATTTTAATTTTTCAAATTTGTTTAATGAGTAAGCATTCTGATTTAATAAATCATTTAAAAACTGCATAAATAATTATAACTTAAATTTAAAATTGTTTGTTAGATTCTTTTTTGTAAGTATTTTTTCCACAAAGACATTTGAATTTAATGAAGTAATTTTAGAAATATATTTTATTCCCTTAATTACTTGATTTGGATTTTTAAAATATGTGTTAATTTTATTTTCCCCACCTTCTCTCATGATTACATCAATTCCTTTTTTTAATAAAATTGTTTCTAACTCTGAGAGATTAAGTCTAATGCCATATATCTTAACATATCTATTATTTCTTCCTTCAATATAATAAAATCCTTCATTATCTTTATAAGCTAAATCTCCAGTTTTAAGAGTACCTTTATTCAAATCTGGTAGAGATAAGTCTTCCAAATTTTCTGCATACCCCATGCAAACATTTTTGCCTCGATACACAAGTTCACCTTTTTTGTTAATTTTTTTTCCCTTTTTATCAATTAAATAAAATGATCCACCAGGTATTGGTTTGCCTATACTTCCAATTTTTTTGAAAGAATATTTCCATTTTAAATAGGACATCCTAGATGTTGCTTCTGCAGCACCATACATTTGTATTAATTTAATTTTATTTTTTTTGTAAATATTTATAATTTTTTTTATTAAAATATTATTCATTTTACCACCTGCTTGCGTAGTATATTTTAATGATTTTGGAAGACCTTTTTGAGAAATTTTTTCAATTATAGAATAACTATAAGGGACGCCAGAAAAATTATTCACTTTAAATTTATCTATGAGATTCCAAAATTTTTTTTCTATCATACTTTTATTTGTCAAAACTATTTTAGCCCCTACAAATAAATGGGTATTAATTACTGACAAACCATAAACATATGAGATTGGTAATGATGTAATTGTTACATCTTCCTTTTTAATATTTAAATATTTTATAATTGATTTAGTGTTTGAAATAACATTTTGATATGATTGTTTGACAAATTTAGGTGAACCCGTTGTGCCAGAGGTTGACATTAGTAACATTAAATCTTCATTCAAATTATTTTTTATTGTTTTGTTTTTTTTATAAAGAATATAAGAATTAAGATTTAAGATTATGTTGTATGATTTAATCTTTTTTACCATTTTGTTATTACAAAAAACATAGTCAGGACGATATAACAATAACAAACGTTTTAAAAAAATATCATTAATTTTAGAGTCTAAAAACGCAACAGAATGACCCTTATTAATAAATGAAATATAAGCTGTAATAGATTCAAAATCATTCTGCCCTATTAAAAAAATTAGTTTTTTTTCTTTATCTAATTTATTAGATATTTTTTTTGCACTTAATAATAACTTCTTATATGTAATAAATTTATTATTTTCTAGGATGAGTGCAGTACTTTTTTTAAAGCTTTCTAGCTTTTTAAAGAAATGGTTATCTTTTTTTAACATATTTTAATTTAAATCTGTCACCAACTTTAAGATTGACATTAGATCTTTTATTCAAAACAAATTGATAAAATTTTGGGTGTAAGCCATAATTTGGTCTTACTATTTTAATGTTTTGCTCAGTTATTAACTCATTTTTTTTTATTTCTTTTGAAACATATATGGATCTTCTACTGTTAAAATTTTCTTTTGAACTTTTGGAAATTTTAATTTCACCATTGCCTAAAGTAGCCTCAATTAGTCTGATATTATCTACCATTATTTTAAATTCTTTTTCAGTAGATGAAAAAAAAGAATCAACCGATTTGTTTTTTGATAAATTAAAATGTTTTTCAATTACATTTCCTCCAACTGCTACAGCTGATAATGCAGCAATAAAACCCTTGGTATGATCTGATAAACCAATTAGTGTTTTATATTTTTTTTTAATTTGATTTATAGACTTAATATTTTGCTCATGAATAGGGGCCGGATAAGAAGACACACATTGTAATAATATAACTTTATTATTACCTATTTTTTTTATAGTTTTTAAAGCTAAGTGTATGTCTTTTAAATTTGCTAGTCCCAAAGAGATAATTATAGGTTTCTTTGTTTTTGCAACACGTTCAATTAATGGAATATGGCAAATTTCAGGTGAGGCTATTTTGTAAGCTGGACATTTGATCTTTTCTAAAAAATCAACAGCACTAATATCGAAAGGGCTAGAAAATATCTCCATCCCAACTGATCTTGAATATTTAAATATTTTAGAAGTTAATTTTTTAGATGTTTCTGCTTTTTTATACAAGTTCCATAAGTTTTTATTTTTACTCCATGGATTTTTTTTTTTAATTTGAAAATCTTTTCTATCAGAATTAATTGTTAAAGTATCAGCAGTATATGTTTGAATCTTAACTATATCTGCACCATTTTTTTTAGCTGAGTCAATAAGTTTTTTGATAGTTTTAAAATTGTTATTATGATTTGCGGAAATTTCAGCAATAATCAAACATTTGTGATTTGTTCCAACTAATATCTTTCCAATTTTAAAATTGCTTTTTAAATTCATAATCGTTAAATTTTTTTATAAAACACATCATAGTTTTTTCCTATTTTAAGAAAATTTTTTACATATCTGTAAAAAATATCTTTTTTTTTAAGTGGTGAATAGCCAAAATATTTCCAATGATGCATTAGAACTTTATTATTTATATCTATACTTATAAAGCAATATTTTTTTTTTTGAGTATCTAAATATTGATTTTGAATTTTTATAGCTTTTAAAAGATCAAATAAGTTTGTCTCCGGCAAACAACTTATTAGGCCAGAATAGATAAAACTATAGTTATTAAATTTAAAATGATCTGATGTTGAAATAAATATTGGAATATCCTGTTTTAATACAAAAAATGATTTTCTTAATTTTTGTTTTAAAAACCACCATTGATAATGATCTAATTTTTTTATTATCTTTTTACTGGAAGAGTATTTTCTATTTATATAAAGATTTTTATAAAATAAATATTTATTAATCATTTTATCATTAATATTTAAAGTTGAAAATTTTTTCATATTAAATTTTTAAGACATTTTGATAATTTCTTTTTATGTCTTTAATTTTCAAACTTGATTTAAGCATCATTTTTTTTATTTGAACGCTATTTTTTAACATTAAACTAATTAGATTAGCAGTCTTATCTGAATGATTTAAATCTTTTTTTTCTAAAGAAAAATAATGACCCAACTTTTCATAATCTATATCACTTAAATTTTGATTACTATTCATTTTAAATAGCAATGTTGGAGTTTTTAAAAAGGAAGACTCAAACATTGACACACCTGCTGATGAAATAAAAACTTTCGTGCCTTTCAAAATATTTAAAATACTTTTTGGCTGACATATTATCTTTATATTCTTATATCTTTTAAATTTTTGACAAACCAAATTATAATTTTTTACAAATGGGCCAACAATTAAAATAACTTTTAATTTTTTTTTGTTGTTTTTTATAATCTTTTTTATTATTTTTTCATAAATAAGTAAATTACCTGAGCCACCATTATAAAAAACTAAATCTGAAATTATTTTTTTTTTGCTAATACTTGAATTAAAAAGTGCATAATTAGGGCCTAATAAAAAAGTACATTTTTTTTTGTTGTTATTTTTAATTTTTTGAAAAATTTTTTTATTTTTTACTGAAAAGGAAGGACTATGATTTATATTATAATCGACATAATGTTTTTTTTCTGGAAAATCAACAATCGAGATAACTTTTTTACAATACTTGTAAATATGTCTTTCCCAATTAAATCCAAGTCTATAACTATCTTTTATCACTATAGGGCTTTTAAATTTTTTCTTAATAAGCTCTAAGAAAAGATTCGCATCTTTCTTTTCGAGTGTAAAATTACTTTTAGAGTCATACAGTGATATAAAGTTTTTTTTTTCTTTTTTAAAAAAGGAAACATTAGGAAACTTGTCTATAATTATTTTGTATTTTTTTAAATTTAAATATTTAATTAAGGATTTAACCCTATTGTAGTGTCCCAAGCCATCTTTAATACTTAAATCAATTCTAAATAAAATCATTTTTTAAGAATTTATTATACTCTTAAAAAATTTAATGAAAAAACCATATCTATATTGAACTTATTAGGTTTTCTTTTATACATAATTGTCGAGCCAGATAATGACGTATTCCATGGAAATTTTCCAGCAAGTAATGATTTGAACAACTGATATTCTATATGACATTCTAATTTCAAAATATTTTTTGAATTTAAGAAATAATTTTTTAAGTTGTAAGATTTTATAAAATTTGATTTTTTCTTATCTATAAAACATTTCTTATTTATCTCAAAATTTTTATATATCTTAAAATCAATACTCCATTTTGATTTAATTTTCTTGTTATAACTTAAGATTCTTAAATAATTTTTTTTTGCATCTACAAAATTTTGATCTAATTTTTTTAAATCTATTTTAATATTGTTTGAATAATAATAATTTGATTGCTTAATTTTATTAATAAAATTTTCATAGAAATTTTTCGGTTTTTTATCTATTTTTTGATTGACTATAAATTTTGATTTTTCATAACTTATAGAACCACCTCCTATAATATTATAAATTTTTGTATCTAAAGAACTTGTTTTTTCTTTTATTTGAGCAAAACTAGGTTGGGCAATATATTTATTTAAATTAAAAAATTTACCATAAATAGAATATGTTCCACCTGCAGGAAAATAAATTTTAGGCTTGAGATATTTTAAGTACTTTTTTATTTCATTTAAACTTTCTTTTATAATTTTTTTCTTTTCTTTTGCTCTATTAATATTTAGAAAACATTGAGGAAATTCACTGGCAGTGCCTAAGCCATAACAAAAAATATCTATTTTTTTTTTAAATTCTTTCTTTACAAAATTATTTATTTTTTTTAAAACATCTAAATTCATTGGCATATCGACATTATTATAAAAAATTGTCTTACTTTGGTTTGATTGAACTACTATTGATGTGTCCAGGTCATAAGAAATGTTATCAGGTAAATTACTGGAGTTGCTAATAATCTGTGGAATTATAGCCACTGTAAAGTCTTTGTTTATTTTTATTTTTTTAAATGGCTCTATTTCTAAAATTTTTTTATTTGTTAATTTTTGCAATCTTCTCTTCAGCACACCATTCTTAAATTTTTTAATCAAAAATATAAGATTTTTATTCTTAAATTTTTTTAAAGTCTTCACATCATAGTGGTCACAATGTAAATGACTTATGTAAATAAAATTTGAATTAAAAATTTTATTTTCTACTTCTTTGGTGCTCCTAATTGGATAGGAAAACCAGCCGTTATCGCTTGTTTTTCCAACCCAAGGATCACATGTAATAACAGAATTTGCACCTTCTATTGCAATAAATGAATTTGCAACGTGATTGATTTTGAACATTGTTTTGTAACTAATATGTTAGATATTATTTTATAATATCTTATTTAATTATTAAATAAAATATAAAATAGTAATCTAAAAATAAACACATTTTAAGCTTCAATTAAACTAAAATACATTTAGTAAAATGATGAAATTAATAATATTTGGAGCTGGGTATCATGGTAGGGCCGCAATAAGAAAATGCAATAATACTAAAGAGATCGATTGTATATTTGTTGTAGATAATGACAAAAAAAAAAATAATAAAAAAATACTAGGAAAAAAAATTTATAATCCCAAAGTTATTGATTATAAAAAATATGATAAGATAGTTTTGTGTGGAAGGTATATAGAAGAACAACTTAAGCAAATAAAAAAATATCAAATCAATAAAAAAAAAATTCTAATTTGGGGTCGGAAAGAATTACTTCCAAAAAAAAGAAAAATTAATCAAAGAGAAAAAATTTTAATAAATATCTTAAAATTTTTAATAAAAAAATTTGATGAAAAAAAAATTAAATATTGGGTAGATAATTCAGGATTATTAGCATTAATGAGAAAGCAAAATTTAGCAGAGTTATCAGATGTAGACATATCAATAGATGTTAAAGACATTAAAAAAATTATAGAAATTGTAAAAAAAAATAATAATTTATTTAGAGTATACTCATACACATTTTATAATAAAATATTAGAAAAAAAACACCCCAAGCTATATATTCATGGGAAAACTAATTTAAAATTATTAGAACCACCCATTATAGATTTTGTTTTAAAAAAATTTAGCAAGAACTCAGCAAACAACATAGAAGATAAAAAATCTTACTTAATAAAATACTGGAGTTCATTTAAGACTATAAAATATAAAGGTCTTATCTTTAAAATTCCAAATTATACTAAGGAATATTTAGAAGGAGTATATGGAAAATCTTGGAAGAAAAAACAACAAACTTGGTTTACAGGAAAAAAAAATTGAGTAAATGATTTCAGCAATTGTTTTATGCAGAAGTAGTTCGTCCAGACTTCCTAACAAGCATTTTAAAAAAATAGGCAATAAAAGAATTATTGACATAATTTTAGAAAAGCTTTTGCAAAATAAAAATATATCAGAAATATATATTTCAACAGGAAGAAAAAAAAAATTGATAATATGAATAAACTAGACAGCTTGTTTTCTTTAGCAAAAAAGAAATATTTAGATATTATTAATAATCATTACAACAGTTTTAATTGGAAAATAAAATTTCATTTATATGAGAATCTAAAAATTAACAATAAAGATAAAATTACCAAAAATTCCAGGAAAGTTAGGGAATATATAATTGACTGTGTAGACCCAAAAAAAACACAAATTCTTGATTGTCATTTGGATAAAAATCTATTTTATTGCTTGATCACAAAAAAATATAACTGGAATATAGCTTTATCAGGCTCTTTAATCATGTTTGAAAGAAGGCCAAATAAATTTTTTCCAGACATTACTTTTTCATTAAATTTTTTAAACTGTTAATTTTTTTATTTAAGTAAAAAACCTTGATTGCCAAATTCTAATGGAATAGTTAGTTAATTCAATTAAAAGATAAAATATCATGGATAAAAAAACATTTCAAGTAGCTATAGATAGTCCAGCGGGTAGTGGTGCTGGAACTCAAGCTAAATTAATCTCTAAATACTACAAGCTTTTTTATCTTGATACTGGAAAATTGTATAGAATTTTAGGATACACTTATCTTAAAAATAAAAAAAAAATTGATTATAAAAATTTTAAAAAAATCATACTAAAAACTAAATTTAGTGATTTAAAAAAAAAATATTTACTTAAAAACGAAATAGGATTGGCAGCATCATACTTAGCTAAAAAGAAAACTATTAGATCATTTGTGACACTTTATCAAAAAAAAATAGCAAATATGCCTCCTTATGGATTTAAGGGTGTCTGTTTTGATGGTAGAGATATAACTTATAATATTATGCCAAAAGCAGATGTAAAATTTTTTATGACTGCAAAAATTGCTGTAAGAGCTAAAAGAAGACACAAGGAACTGATTTCACAAGGCCATAATATCTCTTTAGTGCAAGTGCATAATACTATTAAAAAAAGAGATGAGTCAGATTTTAAAAGAAAAATTTCACCTTTGAAAAAAACTAGAGACTCAATTTTAATTGATAATACAAATCTTACAATAAATCAGTGTTTTAAAAAAATGAAAATATTCATAAATCAAAAGATAAAAAAATATGAAAAAAAAAATTAAATTAATTCGCAATCATGGTATCTTATTTTGGGTTACTGGATTGTCTGGTTCCGGCAAAACAAGAATTTCTAAAAAAATTAGTAGTCAAATAAGAAAAAATTATGGGAAAACTTTAGTTTTAAGTGGAGACGAGATAAGAAATATTTTTAATATGAAAGGATATAGCAATGAAGAAAGGCTAATAACTGTGTTAAAGTATTGCAAACTTGCCAAAAAAATCACCTCTCAAAATATTAATGTTATTTTAGCCGTAATAGGAATGAGGGATTATTTAAGAGATTGGAATAAGAAAAATCAAAAAAATTATGTTGAAATTTATATCAAAACTGATCTAAAAAAAATTATTAAAGAAAAAAAGAAAAAAATTTATCACAACAATACTTCACAAATAGTTGGTATAAGTAATATTTCTGAAATACCAAAAAATCCCCATATTATTTTAAATAACAGTTTCAAAAAAAGTATAAATCAACTTTCAGAAGTGCTTTTAAAAAGAATAAATAATTTAATTAATCAATGATTTTGAACTAATTAGTTCTGAAATTTTTTTGGACATTAACTTTTCAGGAATCTTTTTATTCTTCAATAATAAAGCTCTAATTTTTGTTCCACTAATTAATAACATGTGTTCTCTGCATTTTTTTGCTTTACACTTGTTGGTGACAATTTTGTGTATTTTGCAAAAGAAAGGTTCATTTTCCGATACAATTTTTATTCCAATTTTATTTTGAATAAATTTACAATATTTCTGTGATTGATAGATGGAAAAAAATTTTTTATAACCTGCATGATCCCTGCCAACCCAAAAATGGGTACAACCGTAATTTTTTCTTACAATAGCATGTAAACAAGCCTCTAAGGGACCACCATATCTTGGATAAGAAAAAAATGGTAAACAGAATACTTTATTGCTATTTAAAAGTTGAGCTGCTTTCAAATTTGACTTCATGATATATTCATCTTTATACTCTCCCTTTTTATATTGTCCGATCAAAGGTTGAATTAATAAACTGCCATAATTATTTAACAGGTGACTATGTATCCATTGATGAGCTGCATGTGGCACATTTCTTGTATGAAAACCGGATAAAAATTTAATTTTTTTAATTTTTTTTTTAAAAAGTTCTGGTGTAATAAAAAATTTTGGCAAGCTATTTAAGTTAAGTTTTTTTTTTATATTAAAACTTAAAAATTTAAAATTTTCATCGTGAAAAATTTTAAAGTAAGGGTGTTTTTTATAACTATTGCCAAATATTTTCTTTCCAAATACATTTTTGTCAATTTCAAAAAAATTTAATTTGTTTATGACTGCTATTTCATAAGACTCATACTGTAGTGTCAAAGTTTTTGTATTTTGAATATTTTTATATTGCTCTTCGTTAAGTCCAAAAAAAATTGGGAACGGGAAAAAATTTTTTTCCAAAATTTGTTTTTTTAAAATTGTATCAAACTGTTTTTTGTTAACAAAATTTTTTAACGGTCTGAAAACTCCAGTAAAAATATTTAATAAATCAGAATACTGTTTGAAATTAAGTTTGAAATTCATAAGTTAACAATATAGTAAATACATCAAAATTTATAAAAAATTGGTTATGATTGAAGATTTACTTATATCAGGATTTGGAGTTATAGGAACAGAAGTTTTATATCAAATTGTAAAAAAAAATAAAAAAAATAAATTGAATATAAATGTTTTAGAGAAAAACTACTCGAACTTTCCAGGAGGCGTAGCTTACAGTGAATCCAATTCTAAATTTGGTTTTTTTAATAATCCATTAAGGCTATCAAATTATGATTTTCAAAAATGGGTAAAAAAAATTGTGAACCAAAAAAAACTTATTCAATATTTTAAATCTAATAAAGATCTAAACTTAGAAAAGTGGTTAAAAAAAAATATTCTAGTTAAATCAAATAAATTCAAAAATATTGATGAACTATATTTACCAAGGTTGACCTACTCAATTTTCCTAAAAGAAAAATTTATAAAAACCTTAAAAATGCTAGAAACAAAAAAATTTATAAAAGTAAACTTTTTTGAAAATGAATTAATAAAAGTTTCAAAAATTAATAATGAAGAAAAATATATATGTTTTGCTAATAAAAATTTAAAAAAAAAAAAAATATTTATAAAAAATAATGAATTAAATATTGTGAATGATATTCAAAAAACACAAAAAACGTTAAAGACTAAGAAAATAATTTTAGGGCTTGGCATTCTTCCACCGACAAATATTAATAAAGAAAATCCTTTTAGGGATAAAAATTATATCCATGATTTTTATTCTGCGGGAGCTACTAACAATTTGTTAAAAAAATTAAAAAAAAGATATGATGCAAAAAAAATTGTTGTTGTATTTATTGGAAATAAAGCAGGATTATTGGAAACTATGCAAAAAATAGAAAATTTGGACGAAGTAATTTTACAAAAGTTAAAAATAATAAGTGTATCTTCTAGTTTGTTATCCTTGGAAAAAGCAGAACTCTCAAAAAAATACAGTAAATATAAATTTAAATATTTATTGAGCAAAAGAATTTCAAAAATAAAAAAATCATATGAAATATTATCTTTGATTAAATCTGAATTTGACAATGGAATAAAACTTAACTTTAATAAATATGATGTATGGACTCTTATTCTTAAAAATAATTTAGTTGATAGATGTTATAAAAAGCTCTCTTTGGAAGAAAAAAAAATTTATAACAATGAAATTTTCACTAAATTAAGAAATATTACTAGATACACATATCCAGAAACTGTAGATGCAAAAAATAGACTTGAAAGAAAAAAAATACTTCGAAATCTAAATGATAAAGTATCTGATTTAAGTAAAATTAAAGATAAAATCTTGGTTAAAACTAGTAAAGCTAGAAGCTTTTTGGCAGATGTGGTTGTAAATGTCTCGGGACCTGTCTCTTTATCAAAAAATTATAAAGAAGTTTCTTGCCTAAATTCTTTAAAACAATTATGTAAAAAGTTCAATGAAAGAGGATTTATTTCAGATAAATATAACAGAATTGGCAATAATATTTATGCTCCTGGAACGCTGTCTAGCAATTTCAACCCAGATAGAAAAACAATTATCAAATCTATAACAGAGAATTGTAAAATGACTGCATCTCACCTAATAAAATAACTTGAAAGAGGACAATGGAATTAAAAGATCAACTTTCGTGGGAAGAATTTCTTAAAAAAAGCGGTAAAAATCATATTATTACAAGGGTAAAACCATTTAATAGATTGATTGCACATAGCAAGAATCTTTTTATTATTGCTGGATATGGAGCTTTTACTAAAGGGTATGTTCTTATCATTACTAAAGATTTTATTCCATCTTTTGGATTAATAAAAGATAAAATCATAAACGAATTAAACTTTCTTGTGAAATTATTAAAAAAAAATTTATATAAAAAATATAATAGAAATTCAGTAGCTTTTGAGCATGGTATGTGTGCTTGTATAGGAGGTTTAGATAGGGCACACCTGCATATTATGAGTATAAATCAAAAGAGTTCAAAAATTAGTTTAAAAAAATCTATAGAAAAAGTTCTTTATCAAAGAAAAGTGGGTGTAAAATATATTAGATTTGGCAAGTATAAATTAGAAAATCTTCACGATATAAATCAATTCATGAGTCAAACGAGCAACATGGATATTTCAGAATATGAGATTGTAGGTAAGTTGTTTAAAATAGAGGATATAAAAAACTTACAACCAAATAAATGGCCATTAATAACTTTAAATCACATTAATAAAGGTGGACACTACGTATACTTTGGATGTGATTATCCAGATTCTTCTTTTTTAACAACTCAAGATTTTAAAACTCAGTTTGGGAGACAAGTTGTTTATGAAAACGAATTGGAATTATGTGATAATTTTAAACATGAAGTAGAAGAAATTATCAATAAAAATCCTTTGGCTGAGCCTTGGATGTGGCAAAATTGTATTTTTGAGAACAATGTAATTGAAACTGTAAACGAAACTAAAAAAGATCTTAAAGAATATAATGCAGAATTCTATTCTGAATATAAAGAGTTTGAGTTAGAAATAATCTAAACAATTTTATATCACTTTTTAAATATCTAGTTAATTAAATTAAATTAAATTTTTTATTATTATATTGGGCAAGTAAATTTAGTTGCTAACAATATTCATTCATACAAAAACTGTAGTGAGAGATAACTTGAGGTGAGCTTTATTTTTAATATTTTTAAATTGATAAAAAAAAACCCCAACTGTTTAGGCTGGGGTTATAAAATAAAATATCAATTATCTTTAAAATCACTTAAAAATTTTTTTCAGTGCATAAATCAAGCCAATTGAGCTATTAGTACTGGTCAGCTGCACGCATTACTGCGCTTCCACATCCAGCCTATC
>Ga0233427_10000505_pt1 | contig 49666 bp, 46 predicted proteins | sample SI_118_April2016_5_FD_179885 | JGI IMG/M metagenome (GOLD analysis project Ga0233427, IMG submission 179885) | Seawater microbial communities from Saanich Inlet, British Columbia, Canada - SI_118_April2016_100_MG | ecosystem: Environmental > Aquatic > Marine > Inlet | place: Canada: British...
TCTCGGGGTCGCGGACTACGCGACGCGCCCCGACCCGGTGGACGGAACTCTGATCACCGCGACCGCGGAGGTTTCGGTGCGGGCGCTTCGCTTGGACCACGGCGACGTCGTGTCGGAGGCTGTGGCGGATGGTCGTGCTCTTGAAGCGACGGACCAGGCTGCCAAGGCGAAGGTCATCCGGCAGGTCACGCAGGAAGTCATCACTCAGTTCATCGGCGGTGTGATGAACGATTGGTCGGCGCGGACCTGGATGGAAGCAGCATACTGGAACCTTCCGGAGCCAGGTTCGGTCGAGCATGCGACCGCTTCGCAGACTGCCAGCACCAATGGTGGTGGCGGCAGTGGTGGCGGCGAAGCGCCGGGTGTCGCCGTGATTCGGGCCGACGTGAAGCCAGCCAGTGGCGCGGCAACTCGAGGGATCGGTGTTGTTGCAAAGGGCAACAGCCTCTCTGGCGTGACGAACACGGTTGAGCTCCGTGGTGTCGTGGTCGGAAACACCAGCGGCGTAGAGGTGAACGGTGCGCCCGCGCTCCTGGAGCCACTCGATGCCGAAGAAGCGGCGCGGATCGGTGTGGATCCGGCGGAAGCTCAGATCTTCCGTCGCGAGTTCACACTCCCAGTCAGTCAGGACAGTGTTCTGATCGTCGCGAGCGGTTCTGGTGGCTCAACGACTCAGGCCGTAGCGGCGCCGCGCATCGATAAGCGGTGGGCTGTGGTTGTCGGTGTCGGTGAATACGACTCCGAGGAAATTCCTGACCTGGAAGGTGCGCCCATGGACGCCCGGGCGATCCGCGATTTCTTGCAGAGTGATGCGGCTGGTCCGTTCGACGAGGTGCTCTACCTCGAAAACGAACAAGCAACCGGGGCGGCGATGCGCGAGGCGCTCTTCGTGTTCTTGCAGCAAGCCGACTGGGACGACCTGGTCGTCATTTACTTCGCTGGACATGGTGCGCCGGATCCGGGCCGCCCAGACAATCTCTATCTGTTGCCTGCGGACTCGGACTTGAATGCGTTGGCTTCGACCGGATTCCCGATGTGGGATGTTAAGACGGCGTTACGCCGTCAGATCTCATCAGAGCGGGTAATCGTGATTGCCGATGCGTGTCATTCGGCCGGTACGGCGGACGGTGATGCGGTTGGAGGCGGTGGCAGCAACGCTATCTCCGGCGGTTTCGCCGAACTGTTTACGCCCTCTCGTCGCCTGATGATGACTGCGGCTGACACTAATGAGTTCGCCCAAGAAGATGAGCGGTGGGGTGGAAACGGAGTGTTCACACACTTCCTGCTCGATGGATTGAAGGGTGCAGCGGATGCAGATAACGACGGCATCGTGACCTTCACCGAGGTCTTCGATCACGTTTCGAACAACGTTCGACAAGCGACCAACGGTCAGCAGAATCCACAAAAAAGCGGATTCGGCGATATCCCGTTGGCCATCGTGACCGGTGGTAGTCAGCCAGATGGCTCTGGCGGCTGACGAGGCCCCTCTGCCCAGCAGTAGAATAGGAAACGGCCCCGCCTAATTCGGCGGGGCCGTTCTTCATTCACCCGTACTTCTCGAGCCAGGAGTTGCCGGGCATCAAAGGAATGTGCGGCGTCTCTGAGGGGTTCCCGCTGGGTGTCCTAGTGGACGACCATCAGCTGTTCGACGGCGGCCAACAAACCGGTGGGGCTCACCGGCTTCGGCATCGTGACCGCCGCTCCGATGATCTTTGCGGTGCCGAGCATCTCCGGTCCAGTTCCCGAGACTGCGATGATCGGAACCTCATCGTTGATCCCAGAGAGGGCTTCGATCAACTCTAGACCGTCGCCGTTGGGCATGTGGAGGTCAGTGACAACGAGTTCGATCTCTTTCCGAAGAAAGGCCCGTAGGGCTTCCTCTCCGCTCTTGGCGAAGAAGAGGTCATGTCCGGCCGTCTCGAGGATCGATGCTGTGAAACGACGGGCCTGTTCGTCGTCATCGACGATGAGTACGCGTGCCATGAAGCCTTGGGGGGGCGGGGGGGGCAGTAAATTGTTGTGCGTACCAAATTGATAGTTTGGGCCGATGATGTGCAAGTAGACCGTCGGGCCGGCCCTAATTGCCGGTCGTTGAGAGCTCCAAGGTCAGCGTCTGGGTCTCGGTGGGCCCGGGCTGGCTGCTCCCTCCGACATGGATCACGGAGAGCGTCGTGGTCTTCTCTACGCGCTCTGAGTGCACGACGTACCCCAAGTCGAAGTCGAACACGAAGGATCCTTCCCGTGCGCTTTCCCGCGTGATTTCCATGCTTGCATCGGGCCCTAGCATGGGTCGGTCGATCGTGGTGCTACCGCCGCCTTCCGCCGAGAACGTGACAGTGATCAAGCTGCCCTCGACTGATTGGATCTCGAAGAGCGTGGCTTCGGCGAAATCCAGATCGATCTCCGCAATCCGGTAGGTGACCAGCTCGGCCCACTCGTCTCTTACTCTGACTTCCCCTTCCGGTAGCGGGAAGAAGGAAATCAGTGTGAGGCCTTCGAGGGCGGGCCGCCAATCGTCTTTATCGATCCCTAGCTCTGAGAGGGTCACCGACCCGACCGCGGCCTCGCCTTCGCCCAAGTCGAGTCCGTACTCCGCTTCGAAGGCGTTCCCCGCCTCGACTACATCAATCGACAACCCGATCGTGTCGGGACCGATGCGATACTGCTCTTGTCCGCCTACCTCACCCACGATCTGTAGCACGCCGACGTATTCGACGTTGTGAGCCTTCACCCTGAGCGTTGTGTCCACCGCAGCCCTGTACTGTGCCGAGACGGGAGAGGTAAGAGTAGAGACACTCAGGAGGAGCGTGGCGAAAGCTAGGAGTGTTGCTCGACGTGATTCCACAGGTCTTCTCGTAGAGGCGGTGTGTGAATATCGAAGTGTATTTGGAGTCTACGTACCATGACAGTGGAGAGGCCCTCTGTGCTGAGGATCGATGGCGGCCCGTCGAGGTGTGCTCTACTGTGCCCTGCCTGCACCCCTATTGAGACACGGAGCCCTGATGTCACGTCGCCTCTTTTCTGTCATACTGGCTCTGGTTGCGTCCGGGTGTTCGGCTACGCCGGAGGACAGTGGAGTGCCGGAGCCCACCTGGGTCGAGCTCTTTGATGGCGCCAGCCTCGAGGGATGGGTCGTGAAGATCACAGGCGCGGAGCCCGGGGACGATCCATGGGGCACATTCCGGGTCGAGGATGGACTCCTGACCGTCGGCTATGAACAGTATGAGAGCTTCGATGGCCGTTTTGGGCACATCTTCTTCGAAGAGCCATTTTCAGATTATGAGCTCCGGGTCGAGTACCGTTTCGTCGGCGAACAGGTGCAGGGTGGGCCGGGATGGGCCCTGAGAAACAGCGGCGTGATGTTCCACTCCCAAAGCCCGGGATCCATGCTCCGCGATCAGGATTTTCCGATCTCACTCGAGGCCCAATTCTTGGGAGGCAATGGAGTGGATGAACGCCCGACATCCAACCTGTGTACTCCCGGCACGCACGTGGAGATGGACGGAGAGTTAGTGGAGGCCCATTGCATCACGGCGCGGGCCCCGACCTTTCATGGGGAAGAGTGGGTCACAGCTGACCTGATCGTTCGTGGCGGTGCCTCCATCGTTCATGTGATCGATGGGGATACAGTCTTGGCGTATGGCTCTCCGGTGATCGGGGGCGGAGTTGTAGATGGATTCGATCCCTCCGAGAAGGAGGACGGGCGGGCTCTCACCTCCGGGTTTATCGCCTTGCAGAGTGAGAGTCACCCTATCCAGTTCAGGCGGGTGGCCCTGAGGCGTCTCAGTAACTAGCCTCGATTAGTGGGCTCCTGCCGGCGAAAAAGTCGTCGAGATTTTGGATATGTCGCATTACATACGATCGTGGTAGTATGTGACATGTTCACATTGAAGCGCGGCGCCTCCCTGCCCGCTTTTGCGACGCTAACCGGCGCCCGCCGGACAGGGAGGACACAATGGGCATCTTCGATTCCCGCCCCGCCGAAGACTTCGATTTCGAATCCGTTCTGTACGAGAAACGTGATTGGGTCGCCCGCATCACAATCAATCGGCCGCACAATTACAACGCGTACTCCACCCCCGCGCTGGAGGAGCTAGCCACAGCGTTCCGTGACGCTGCGTTCGATGACAAAGTCGGGGTGATCGTCTACACAGGAGCAGGGACCCGCGCGTTCTGCACGGGCGGCGATGTGAAAGAGTACGAGGCTCTCTATACGACTAAGCCTCGAGATTATTGGAAGTACATGGGGCTCTTCCAAGCGTACATAGAGAGCATCGTGAATTCAGGAAAGCCCGTTGTTGCCCGGTTGAACGGAATGGCGGTAGGCGGTGGGAACGAATCGCAGATGGCGTGCGATTTGGCCGTGATGGCAGAGCACGCTTGGATTGGCCAGGTCGGCACGCGTGTGGGCAGTGTCGCAGCCGGCGGTGCGACTCAATGGCTACCCATCATGATTGGGGATCGCCGCGCCAGAGAGATGCTTCTCTTCAACGGGCAGATCCCGTCCCAGCAATGCCTCGATTGGGGCCTCGTGAACCGAGTCGCTCCGTCCGTCACAAAGGACGGGGACTTCATTGAAGGCGCTTCTGCAGAGCAAATCAAGAAGGCCCAGAAGGGGGAAGACGGCTTCGCGATCGACCTGTCCAAGCTCGATGAAGGGGTGGACGATCTGTGTGAGAAGCTCCTCCTCCAGTTCTCGGAGTGCGCTCGATACACGAAGCAGCAGGTGAACTACTGGAAGGACATGGCATGGCACGGCACCATCGGTCATGCCCGCGATTGGCTGTCGACTCACTATACGAGCCAAGAGCCATGGGAAGGGATGCGCGCTTTCGTCGAGAAGCGGCCGCCGCGCTACATGGAGTTACGCCAAAAGGCAGCGGACCGCGGCTCGAGTGAGTTCGTGTGGGGTCCGCCCTCCGAGAAGTGCGGGGCCTGCGGTGCGGGCGGCATCCCGGACGGTTTTGAGTTCTGCGGGGTGTGCGGGGCAACGATGACGGGAGCTGAGGTAGGAGCCGGGTCGTGACACCGGTTTCTGCGCCTGTTCTTGAGAACATGCGAGTTGAGAAGGATGCAGGTCTGCGCACTCTGGTGCTCGACCGGGCTCCGGTGAACGTGCTCAACATCGACATGCTAGAGGAACTTCGAGTAGCAGTGCGTGCGATTCATGCAGATCCCGATGCCGTCGCACTCGTCATCACAGGAGATGGCAAGGCGTTCTGTGCAGGGGTGGACGTTGGTGATCACACGGAGGACCGGGTCGGTCGCATGATCGAGGTCCTGCACCATGCGTTGACCGAGGTGATGGCCCTCGAGATTCCGGTCGTCGCTGCGGTAAATGGCGCGGCCCTGGGTGGCGGGCTCGAACTCGCGCTGGCCTGCGACGTCATCGTCGCGTCAGAGCGGGCCAAGCTCGGACAGCCAGAGATTCGACTCGGCGTCTTTCCCCCCTTCGCTGCAGTGATCCTGCCGCGGCTGATTGGGCGGGGTGCAGCGCTCGATCTCTGCCTGAGCGGTCGCACGGTCTTGGCGGAAGAAGCTCAGACGCTCGGCTTGGTGCAACAGGTACTTCCAGCCGATGATTTCGCCGCAGAGGCGGCGGCCTACGTCCGCGGTCTTGCCAGTCTCAGCCCCGCAGTTCTCCGCATGACGAAACAGGTCATCGTGGAGGGGCTGGGTCAAAGCGTTGATGACGCCCTCCACAACGCAGAAAAACACTATCTGAACGATCTGATGCGCTTAGACGATGCCCATGAAGGGCTCGCTGCATTTCTAGAAAAGCGCGATCCCGTATGGAAAGGAGCGTGAGGTGAGTGACGCACAGCGGCTTCCGGCGTCAGACGATTTCGTCCGTCTAATGGACCTCCCTTTCGAAGGGGGCCTCAACGAGGTCCTACACGAATGTCGAGAGATCTTGGAGGACACGGACTTTCCCACAGTGAAGAAGTGGAGAGAGCAGGGGGGGAAGGTGATGGGGCACTTCCAGGTCTACTTCCCAGAGGAGCTCGCTCACGCCGCCGGAATACTCCCGGTCAAGATCCGGGGGGCCCCGGTGGATAGAGAAATCGCGGACTCTCGTTTTGGCTCCTACATGTGTTCGATCCTTCGGAGTTCGCTCGAAATTGCGATGACGGGCCGGCTCGAGATGGACATGTTCGTCACACATCCGATCTGCGATGGGGCACGAAACCTCGCTGGGATCTGGAGTCGCAATCGACCGGAGCCGGCACAGATCCTCTACCTGCCGCAGAATCCCAATTCGGCGTTTGCGTCGACCTGGCTGACCCAAGAATACCGCCGTGTCCTCGCAGACCTCGAGGCGATAAGTGGGCAGGTGGCAACCGATGCCGATCTCCGTGCGTCCACAGAGATCTTCAATAAGAACCGAGCGCTCCTGCGCGAAGTGTACCAGATCAAGCGTGAGACTCCTTGGCTGCTTCCGATCCATGAAGCCTATGTGCTCGTGGCGCTCGGCGGCCTGGTTCAGCGAGAAGAGCACAACGAACTGCTCGAATGGGTTTTGCCACGCATCCGCGAACGTGATGCTCGTCAGCAGGACAAGATGCGCGTGGTCTTCGAAGGGGGCTTTTGCGAGCAGCCTCCGCTGGACCTACTGCGGGCCATCGCAGAATTCTGCTACGTGGTCGATGACGACCTGCTGATCGGTTTGCGTTGGCTTTTGTCCGACGTGCCCCTGGAAGGGGATCCGGTAAACAGCCTTGCAGTCGCGTATCTGGACGACTCGTCGTACAGCCCCGTGCAGCATGACCTGCGCAAGCCGAAGGAGAAGATGCTCCTCGCCCGCATTCGAGGGGCGGGCGCTGAAGCAGCCATCGTGTCGGCCGCGAAGATGTGTGAGCCGGGGTTGGACGAGTTGGTCGCGTATTCCCAGGCGCTCGACGAGGCAGGTACGGCCTACTTCGTGACCGAGTTCGAAGAGCGCATGAGTTCCTTCGACCATCTGCAGATCCAGCTCGAGACCTTCGTCGAAAATCTCCTCTTCAATTGATCGGACTATGACTGCGACCACAGAAGACATCGTTGGACGAGGGGCGAGGGATGGCGGAGAGCTCTTCAGGAACTGGTACGACGGACTCACAACGGCTGCGGCAAAGAACGAGAAGGCCGCTTATGTGTTTGTCATGGGGAGCCTCGCGGAAATTGTTCGCACTTTTGATCTCCATTGTGTGTTCCCAGAGATCAACTCCTTACAAACGGCGGTCCGTCACTGCTCTGACGAATACCTCAGCTTGGCCGAGGACCACGGGTTCAGCCCCGATGTCTGCGGGTATGTCAAAGCGGATTACGCGCTTCAACTTCGGGGTGGTGAGCACCCGATGGGGCGCATACCGCCTCCGTCCATCGCCGTTCAGACCAACGCGTGCAACACGTACCTCAAGTGGAGTGAGATCTGGGAGCGGATGTACGACATCCCAGTCGTCACGGTCGATGTCCCAGGAAGCCGGTCCGCTCCGGGTACCGCAGTGCTCTCGGGAGAGTCGGTCGAGCGGGATCGACAGTACGTGCTCTACCAAATCAAGGAACTAATCTCACACCTCGAGACGCTGACGGGTAAGAAGTTCGACGTCGACCGTCTTCGTGAGGTGCTGCGTCTGACGAATCGGATGGGTCGTGCGTGGCGTCGCGTCCTCGAACTCAATCGAGCGCGGCCCGCAGTCTTCGACGCGATGATGGAAGGCACGATCTACTTGGGTGTCGCGAACGCTCTACGGGGGACCGAAGAGGGCGCCGTCTACTTCGAGAATCTCGTGGAAGAGATGGAGTACAAGGCCGAGCACTCGATTAGCCCGCTGGTGGACCATGATAAGGAGCACCGATTGGTGTTCGTGGGCGTGCCTTGTTATCCGATTTTCCGTCGCTTCTACCAACTCTTCAGTGAATGGGGCGGCGTCTTCGTCAGCTCCACGTATACCTGGTTCGCGTCGGGTGGATTGAATCTCGACTTCGAGTACGACTTGGAGAACCCGGTGGAGAGCTTGGCTGAGGGGGTGATGCTCAGCGTGCAACGTGCGGGCGACTCGATGCTCTTCCACGACAAGTACCTGCTAGACGGCATCGACGAATTCGGGGCAGATGGTGTGGTCTACCATCCCATCAAGAGCTGCCGGACCGTGTCCACGAGTCTTGCCGACAGCCGCCGAGTCGTCCTGGCTGAACGTGATGTGCTCTGCCTTTACATCGAGTCCGACATGATGGACAAGCGGGTCGTCTCGGAGGCTCAGCTGAAGAACCGCATCGATGCCTTTTTCGAAGGCCTAGAATCGCGCCGAATCCGCAAAGCCACCGCCGGTACGGCTGCGGCTCCGGGCGCTGAACAATCCGCCACGACCCCTTAGGAGGAGTTCATGGCTTACGCCGCCGGTGTGGACGTTGGGTCCACCCAGACAAAAGCGATCGTCGTCGATGAAGAGGGCAACATCGCCGGTCGAGCGTTACTCCCCACGGGAGCAAACGTCGTGCAGGCCGCGCAACACGCATTCGAGGAAGCGCTGTCTGCTGGGGACGTGCACGAGGAAGACGTGGGCTTCGTGATCGGGACGGGTTACGGACGCTATCGCGTTGAGTTCGGCGATGCTCAGATCACGGAAATCGTATGCCATTCGCGGGGAGCCGCCCACATGTTCCCGGAAACCGAGACGGTCTTGGACATGGGCGGCCAGGATACGAAGGCGATCCGCATTCGGAAGGGCGGGGACGTCATCGACTTCTGTATGAATGACAAGTGTGCGGCCGGTACGGGTCGCTTCCTTCAATCGGCGGCCGCCGCGCTGGAGATGGAGTTGAGCGAACTGGGCCCAGCTGCCCTCCGAGGCCAACGTCCGGTGAAGATCAGTACGACATGTACGGTGTTCGCAGAATCAGAAGTGCTTTCTTGGCTCGCCCGAGGCAAGAAGATGGAGGACATCCTGTTGGGTGTGCATCGCTCCATCTCGACACGCTCGATCGCGCTGCTCCGACGGGTAGGTATCGAGGGCGAGATCACGTTCACGGGTGGTGTGACCAAGAACGATGCGATGGTGGCCGTTCTCGACGAGATGCTGGGCACGAGCCTCAACGTGAGTGATGACTCACACTATATCGGTGCCTTGGGGGCAGCTCTGCTCGCACTCGAGCGGATGCGCGGCGCTCGAGTCACCGCAGATACTGGGGAGGTGGTCGCATGAACTTCTTCGCCGGCATCGACGTTGGCTCCACCTACACGAAGGCTATCGTGTTGGATGAGTCGGGAGCCATTGCAGGACGAGGCATCCAGGCGACTGGCTTCAAGTTGGACGCGGCGGCAGAGGCGACGCTGGCTGTTGCGTTGGATGAGACAGGCGCCTCACGCGATGACGTTCGTTACATCGCGAGCACCGGCTACGGCCGAAACCAGGTCTCTTTCCGCGATGTGCAGGCGACGGACCTTACCGCGCAGTCGTGGGGGACGCGGCATCTTTTCCCAAACACCAGCACCGTGCTCGATGTGGGCGGCCAGACCATGAAGGCCATCCGCCTAGACGAGAGCGGGGCTGTGCGTTCGTTCCGCCTGAACGACAAATGTGCGGCGGGGACGGGTGCCTTCCTCGAGAAGACGGCTCGGTACCTAGGCTATCCAATCCGAGAAATCGGCCCGCTTGTCGAATTTGCGAAAGACCCTGTACCCATTTCCGGTGTCTGTGCGGTATTCGCGGAATCCGAGGTGATCAACCACGTCAGTAACGGCGCCCAACCGGCGGATATCATGCACGGTGCGATGGAGTCACTCGTCGAACGATCCGTGCGGCTGATGAAGCGTGTCCAGATGGAACCGGAGTTCACGCTCGTGGGAGGGATCATGCGATTCCCAACGATGGTCCGGATCATGGGGGAGCAGTTGGGAGAGGAAGTGAATGTGCCACCTGAGGACATGGTGCAGTTCACCGGCGCCATTGGTGCGGCGATTCTCGCCCGAAAACGTCTCGAGAAACTGGCGGCATGAACGACGACGTCCCGGTTTCGCCGGCTGTTGGATTTGCGGATGCCGCAGTCCCTGCGGTGCGCCGGGCGCGGGACGAGGAACTTGCCATGGACGGATGGGCGAGACGGTTTACCGGGTCCCCACCCCGGCTGGTCGAATTGAAGGAACTCTACGAGTCGACAGGTCAGGACGTCTTGCTGGACGACGTACTTCCGGGTGAGCTGGCAAAGGAGTGCACGGGCTGCACGCTTGCCCTCGCCCTGTTCAAAGTGATCTACACACGGCGCACAGACGCCTAACTGGAGAATGACGTGAAAGCCGCAGTCTTTCATGGATCGGGTCGCCCCCTGTCGGTCGAGGAGATCCCTACCCCCCGTCCGGGACCGGGCGAAGTGCTGATTCGGGTTGCTGGCTGTGGAGTGTGTCACACAGACCTGCATTACATCGACCATGGTACCCCGACGTTCAAGGAGCCTCCGGTTGTGCTGGGGCACGAGATATCAGGCATCGTGGAGCAGGTCGCGCCTGATGTGACGAGCCTTGGCGTCGGAGATCGCGTGCTGGTCGCTGCGGTGACCTCCTGCGGGGTGTGCGAAGCGTGCCGAGAGGGACGAGAGAATGTGTGCGCACATGGTGAGATGCTCGGGAACCACATAGACGGTGGGTTCGCGGAATTCGTCGTAGCCCCCGCCAAAGACACCTTCATTCTTCCTGAGGAAATTCCGCTTGAGGAGGGGTCCATCATCGCCGATGCGATTACGACGCCCTTCCACGCCGTCGTGAACCGAGGTCGGGTTCGTCCGGGCGATTCGGTTGTGGTGTTCGGGTGCGGGGGCGTGGGTCTGAACGTTGTCCAGATGGCTTCCGCGATGGGCGCTCGAGTCGTCGCGGTGGACGTTGCGGAAGACAAACTCGCATGGGCCGAGAAGCTGGGAGCAGCTGCTACTCTTGACCCTTCCAGTGTCGAGCGCGTGGATAAGGCGTTGCGTGGCCTCACCGGCGGCGGCGCAGACGTGGCGTTTGAGGTCGTTGGTAAGCCTGTGACTCAGGGCCAAGCGATCGCGTCACTGAAGACAGGGGGCAGAGTTGTCTTCGTCGGATACAGTCCGGACACGATGACGTTGAACGCAGGGAGAGTGATGTTCCGTGAACTTGAAATCGTGGGGTCGCTGGGGTGCCGTCCAGTGGACTATCCACGGGTGATCGAGATGGTGAGACAAGGCCGAGTGAAGCTTTCGGAGTTGGTGACCCACCGGTTCCCGCTCGACGAGATGGATGCGGCTCTCGATACGCTCCGGTCAGGGGCTGCGATTCGCGTGGTGGTGACTCCGTGAGTGTAGCCGCGACCGGGCCGACCCGCTCGACCACGTTGTGGAGTATGGCCCAGGCGTTGGGGTTGCTTCTTACCGTGGCCCTTCTCGCAGCTCTCGTCGTGTGGCCGCAAGCGTCTTTGAGCCTCCTGTGGTACGCGATCATCCCCGTGTTGCCCGCGTCCTTTCTCGTCAGCACACAGATTTGGCGAAACGTCTGCCCGCTTTCAACGCTGGGCGTGCTGACGGGCGACCGGGTCGGCACTCGACGTCTGCAAGCGGATTGGGTCGCCCCAGCGGGTGGAGTGGGCATCCTACTTCTGGCGGTCATGGTTCCCGCGAGGAGGTTTCTCTTCAACGAGAACGGACTTGTGCTCGCCGTCACAATCGCTGTCGTTGCTGTCCTGGCTCTGTTGGGAGGTTTCTTCTTCGACAAGAAGGGCGGCTTCTGTAACGCGCTTTGCCCGGTACTCCCGGTCGAGAGGCTCTACGGCCAGCGACCCTTGGTGAAGATCTCTAACCCGCGCTGTCAGCCCTGCACCACGTGCACTCGGATGGCGTGCCTGGATCTCATGCCGACCAAGTCTGCGCACCGAATGCTTGGCGAGTGGCATACGTCCACCCGATGGGTGACGACGCTCTATGGGGCCTTTGCTCTCGCGTTCCCGGGTTTTGTCGCGGCCTACTACCTGACGCCGGACGGTCCGATGTCGACGGCTGTGAGCGTATACGGAATTATGCTGTTGTGGTCGGTTGGGAGTTGGTTCGTTCTGGCTTCCATATTCGCGCTTTCAGGAATGAAGTCGTCGCAGGCGCTCCTGGTCTGTGCAGGCCTCGCGGTGGGGCTCTACTACTGGTTCGCTCCGCCGGGCATCGCAGACGCGTTCGGGTTTCCCGGCTCGGTGATGTGGTCGCTCCGCGTCATATCCCTCTCCTTTGTACTGGTTTGGTTCATGCGCGGGTGGTCTTCGGATGGGCGGCCTCGGGCTGCTGGGCGAGCGAGCTGACATGACTCGGATCATCGAGCCCTTTCGCATCAAAGTCGTCGAGCCTATCAAGCTTACTTCGCCGAATGAGCGCAGGGCCGCACTGGAAGAAGCCGGGTTCAATGCCTTCAAGTTGCGGGCTGAAGACGTTCTGATCGATTTGCTCACCGACTCAGGCACGGGTGCCATGAGTGCCGAGCAGTGGGCCGCGATGATGCGTGGCGATGAGTCTTACGCGGGTAGTAAGTCGTGGTACCGCTTCGAGGCGGCCGTGAAGGACATCTTCGGCTTCAAACGTGTGATTCCTACCCATCAGGGGCGAGCCGCAGAACGCATCCTCTTTTCAACGATCTGCAAAAGTGGGGATGTGGTTCCGAATAACACCCACTTCGACACCACTCGAGCCAACATTGAGGCGACAGGAGCAGAGGCTCGCGACCTTCCGGTCCCGGAGGGACTGATTCCTTCAGAGCCGCACCGCTTCAAGGGCAACTTGGATGTCGACGCGTTGAGGGGCTTGATCGGCGAGGTGGGCGTCGACCGGATCCCTCTCTGCATGATCACCGTCACGAACAACACCGGGGGCGGGCAGCCGGTGTCGATGGCGAACATTCGGGCAGTGAGCGAAGTCTGTCATGAACACGGAATTCCGTTCTATGTAGATGCTTGTCGATTCGCGGAAAACGCTTTCTTCATCAAAATGCGCGAAGAGGGCTATTCGGAGGTCCCGGTCCGCGACATCGCCCGTGAGATGTTCTCATACGCGGATGGCTGCACGATGTCCGCGAAGAAGGACGGATTGGCGAACATCGGTGGCTTCCTCGCCACTAATGATGACGCCCTCGCAGAGCAGGAGCAGAACCTCCTCATTCTGACGGAAGGCTTCCCGACGTATGGGGGACTCGCGGGGAGGGATCTAGATGCGATCGCGGTGGGACTCGAGGAGGTGCTACACGAAGACTACCTCCAGTACCGAATCGAGGTGTCCCACTACTTGGGTGAGCACCTCACGAAGGGGGGTGTCCCCATCATGCAGCCCCCCGGTGGGCATGCCGTGTACATCGACGCTGCGGCGTTTCTCCCTCATGTACCACCCGCGGAGTTGCCGGGCCAGTCGGTCGTTGCCGAACTGTACCTGAGCGGTGGAGTCCGGGCCGTCGAGATCGGTAGCGTGATGTTCGGCCACCGAGATCCGGAGACCGGCCAAGAGATTCCGTCCAAGATGGAATTGGTACGCCTGGCGATTCCAAGACGAGTCTACACCAAAAGCCACATCGACTATCTCATCGATGTGACGGTTGATGTGTTTCAGCGGCGAGAGGCGATTGGAGGCTTCCGCTTCGTCGAGCAGGCGCCCGTGCTGCGCCATTTCACGGCCCGTTTCGAACCCCTCTACTCACTCCAGGACTGATCATGTCCAGTACACCGACCGGAATCCTCCGCGATCAGCATCAGAAGATTTTGAAGATCGCAGATGTGCTCGAAGAGGTCCTAGCTCATGAGCCGTCTCCGGGGGCGTTCGACTTCGACTCCATTGAAGACTGCGTGTCGTTCATTCGGCTCTATGCCGATGCGCTCCACCATGGGAAGGAAGAGGACCTTCTCTTTACTGAATTGGAAAAGGTGGGCATGTCTAGGGAAATGGGTCCCATAGCCGTCATGCTCCACGAACATGAGCAGGGAAGGGCGTTCGCTCGTGGCATGGCGATGTCGTTGCCCGGTGCCCGCCTGGGTGAGACCGACGCATTGGCCCGCCTCGCGAACTCGGCTCGGGGTTACATCGACCTCATCAGGTCGCATATCCTGAAAGAGGACAACATCCTCTTTGACATGGCCGACCAGATGATCGCAGAGCCGGCGTGTCGTTCACTGTGTACCGCGTATGACGGTGTATGCGAACGGCGATTCGAGGGATGCACTGTGGCTGAGTTGGAGGGGATCCTAGGTCGGTTGGTGGAGCGGTACCCGGAGGCGTAGTGCCTGCGGGCTCGGCCCAGGCGATCTAGATTCCGGTCGCCACCGACCACCTAACACAGCCTCGTATGGGGCTTCCCGATCTTGAATCTCCAGGCACTCCCATATGTGACGCCGCTGGTGGTTACCGCGGTGCTCAGCATCGCGATGATCATTGTCGCCCTCCCGCAGCGGGTGCTGCCGGGAGTGCGGTGGTTTTTCGTGTTCATGGGCGGTCTCGTGGTTTGGACTTTGGCTTACGCGGCTGAGATCGTTGTGCCTGGCCTATCGGCGAAGCTCCTGACAGCGAAGCTCCAGTACCTTGGGATCCCATTGGTTCCAATGGCATGGCTCGCGTTCTCCGCTGAGTATTCTGGGGTCTCTAGAGGTTCCATTCGCACGATCGCTGCGTTCGCCCTCTTTCCGGTTTTGACCATCGTGGTGGCGTGGACGAACGAGCTCCACGGGCTTTTGTACAGCGCGACAGCACTGACGGACGGAGAGGTCTATCAGGTGTTGGATCTCACGTACGGCGTTTGGTTCTGGCTTAACATCGCCTTTGCCTACACCTGCCTTCTCGTGGCCACCGGCCTCTTGGTGCGGGTGATCCTGGTTCGGCCGCCGTTGTTTCGGAAACAAGCCTCGCTCCTGCTCGTTGCGGGCTTCGCTCCATGGATGGGCAATGTCCTCTATGTGACGGGGCTGAACCCCACGGACCTCGATCTGACTGTGTTCGGGTTCGCGATCTCAGGATTCATCGCAGGATGGGCCATCCTGAGATGGCGTTTGTTGTCGATCGGGCCGATTGGCCGCGACACGATTGTAGAAGGCCTGAGCGAGGCCGTTGCGGTGATCGACAATGAGGGCCGGGTCGTGGACGTGAACCCCTCAGCGGTGAAGGTGCTGGGGAAGGAAGCGGATGCGCTCGTCGGGCGTGAGGCAAGTGATGCTCTCGGAGTCTTCGCACCTGATTTGGACCCAGATGAGGGGAGTCGGCGCCTGGTCGATGGTTTGCATGGGGAACGTAAGTACGAGATGCAGGTCAATCCGCTTCGTGATACACGAGGTCGCTTACGGGGTTGGACGATGGTGCTGTTCGATGTCACTGAACGGGCTGCCGAGGCCGCTGCGCTGGAGCAAGCGAGGCAGGTGGCTGAGGAGACCGCTCGGGCTCAGCGTCTCTTCCTAACGAACATGAATCATGATCTCCGCACTCCCTTGAATGGAGTGTTGGGGATGCTAGAGGTGTTGCTTGCTTCCGACATGAATCCGGATCACCGCAAATACGCGGAGATGGCCCAGGGATCGGGGAGAGACTTACTCGGTCTGGTCGATCGGATTCTCGATTTCACCAAGCTGGAGACCGGGCAGGTCGGTCTGGTCAATGTCCGTTTCGACTTCAGCGCAGTCGCTCAGAAAGCAGTGGATGCGCATCGCCATGCCGCTGGGGTGAAGTCTCTCAAGTTGGTGTTGGCCGCGGATCCCGACATTCCGGTTTGGGTGATGGGTGATCCAGTACGCGTAGATCAGATCATGACTGCCCTGGTCTCCAACGCCGTTCAATTCACGGAGTCAGGGGAGGTTCGCGTGGGCCTTTCTCTCGAGTCGATCTCCGGCAACGTGGCTCACGTCCATGTGGATGTCAGAGATACAGGGATCGGGATCCCAGAGGATCGATTGCGGGTGATCTTCGAGCCACTTACCCAGGTGGATGCGTCACACACCCGTAAGCACGACGGTGCGGGACTGGGCCTGACCATCGCCCAGCGGCTGGTCGATGAAATGGGGGGCGCGTTGGTGGTGCGAAGTGAGGTGGGAGCGGGTTCGACGTTCAGTTTCACGCTTCCGCTCGAGCTTCCGCAGATCACATAAACAAAGCACCCCGAGGTGCGAAGGCACCTCGAGGGCTTTGATCATATGTCCAGCGAATTGGTCAGCCGGCTGGGTGCACGTGGAATCTCACCTGTGTGTTCTCCCACTCGAGCACGATGTCGCCCATAGCGTTGTCGGCGTCGCCGTCAAAACTGTAGCGCAGTGTCTCTACCGTTTCGTCAATCGCGATCGGCTCCGCCGTGAAGGAACCGATTTCGGTCGCGCGCACCTCGTCACTAATTGGGATGCCCCAACGCTCGAAGTTCGAGTTGATGAAGAACTCCCATTCGTCGGCACCCGGCGCCGCGTAGATCGCATAGCTCCCGGCTTCCAGAGAGACGCCGCCGACGGACGCCGGACCCGTCAGGTGAAGAGTCGTCGGCTCGTTCGCACCGGCACGCCATAGGTCGCCGAAGGGAACCAGCGTCCCCATAACTTCGCGCTCGTTGGCGGAGGGAGCTCCATAGCAGAGCTTGGCTGAGCCACCCTGGTAGACGAATTCCGTCTCATTGAGTGGGCTCGGGCGGGTCGATGTCGCCTCTTCGAACGTCGCACCCTGGAGATAACACTCCCCAGCGGCGACCTCGACGACAGCAGCGTCGGCCATTTCTTCTTCCATCGACATTTCGTCCGTCGTCTCGCCTGCGCACGCTGCGGCGAGTAGGACAACACCCGTGAGGGTGGGGAGGGTCTTAATCCAGCGCATTCGTCGTGTCTTCCTAATTAAGTGATTCAGGATGGTCGGCGGTCCCACATCCCCACTTCCGCACCGTCGTCCGGGCATTGCCGATCTGTCGTCCTTCGGGGGCCGGATAATGTCGCGATATCTAATCTGCGCAACCGTGGGACCCCAGAATCAGGCCCTTAGTTTGCTTGCTCTGCGGCTCCATGGCCTCTATTTCTACGGTCCCAGAAACCCTTTTCGAGGTTAGCAAGTTGGCGAATCAGCCGCGGCTCGCCACGGAGTCGATCGCCGGCCAAAGGCCGTATCAGGAAGACAACGTTTTGGCCAAGTCGCTGGACGACGGGCGTACGCTCGTCGCCGTAGCGGACGGCATGGGTGGCCATGCGGCTGGTGATGTTGCCAGCGCGCTCGCCATGGAAACGCTTGTCGATGCGATCGAAGCCGGACAGTCACTCTCCAGCGCGTTCACCTTGGCTAACTCTGCCGTGCACACGAAATCTCGTGAGCCCGGCAAGCAGGGCATGGGGACAACGCTCGTCGCGGCTCTCGTGGACGGGGGCGAGTTTCACGTCGCCAACGTGGGTGACAGTCGCTGTTATCTGATGACCGGCGACGGTATTCAGCAACTCAGCGAGGACCATTCGTTCGTTGCGGAAGCGATGAAGCGGGGACAGTCCGAAGAAGAGGCGCTCACTTCGAAGTTCAAGGACGCACTCACGCGTTCGATCGGAATCGATGAAGAGGTGCAGGTCGACACCTTCGGCCCGTTCCCGGTGGAGGATGGTACGGCCCTCTTCCTTTGTTCGGACGGCCTCTACAAGGTGATGAACAACGATCGCATTCGATCCTTGTTCGGATTGTCAGGTGGTCCGCGGGGTGCGGCTCAGAGCATGGTCGCGACGGCCTTCGAGGACGGCAGCGACGACAACATCTCTGTGGCCATCGCGGAATGGGGTGAGGTGACCCGCGAACGTCAGATGGGTACGATGCCTATCGAGTTTGTGCCGCCGTCTGCAGATGACGGTGCCGATGAGGCAGGAGCAGCTCCGGCGGCTCCGATCGCTCCCGAGTCACCGGCTCCCGAAGCCGAGGCGGCGACGCCGGCAGCCGCTGCGCCAGTGGCAGTCCAGGCCGCGGGACCCCCCATGGGCCTGATCCTCGGGATTGGTGTGGTGATCATCACCGTCGCGCTGTATTGGGTCCTAGGTCGCTGATCAGACGCTCAGACCTGAATGCAATAAGAAAGAGGCCCCACTGCTACGAGCAGTGGGGCCTCTTTCTTTCCTTCTGCGCTGAGATTGTTACGAGATATCGCCGACGAAGGTCATCTTGAGTCCCTTCACTTTCACGACATCGCCATCGCTGAGGCTGGCCCGCTTGGTGGAGTTGCCGTTCACCTTCACTGAGCCGAAGGCTGCCAGCCACCGGACGTCGCACCCCTTGTCAGTGTTCATGATCAAGAGGTGATGACCGGGCCCCTTGGGCACTCGGACGTCGCAGAGGTCGTCAGTTCCGAAGAGCGCTGCCGGCGCCTCTGAGAGGTAGTGCTGGCCGCGCTGACCGCCCGCCTCCCAAACCAGGTGTGCCCGCTTCTTCCTTTCGGCGTCCTTGAGCAGCTCTTTGACCTCATGCCCTTTGATGTGCATGGTGCCTTCGACCGCCGCCGGTGCTGAAGCTACTGGCGCAGCTGGGGTTCCTTGGAACGGATCGGGGGCTGCGGAAGCCGCAGCCGGAGCGGCTGCGGGTTCACCGCCTACTGCCTTATCGAACACGATAGAGAACTTCCCAAAGGCGACCTCCGTCCCCACCTCGACGAATTTTACTCCTTCGATTCGTTCTCCATTCATGAAGGTACCGTTCGATGAACCGAGGTCTTCCACGATCCAGCCGGCGCCTTCCTGGCGGAACTCCGCGTGTCGGCGAGACATGGACGGGTTGTCGATGAGGATATCCGCTTCTTCGCCACGGCCCACCACGATCGATGTCTTCTCTAGATCGAACACCTGCATGGTCTTGCGACCGAGTAGCAAACTCATTTTGGGCATGCTGGTGCTCCCAAATGCCTGAGATTATGCACGACGCCCGGGACGTCCGCCCCGGAACTGCCATGCTATTATGCCGTGCTATGAACCCCGTTGTCCAGATTGGTTCTCCGTACGACACCTAACTACACCTGGTGCTTAGTCGTCTCCGCCGGTCAATAGGCAGCGCGGGTGGTTCGGGACGAGATCCAGACACTCCTGAACGAGGGTTTGTGCCTCGTCGGCAGATCCGTCTGCTTGCGCTGCTTCCGCATCCCACGCGAGCCGCTCAGCGACCTTCAGGAACAGAGACGATGCGACGTCACTGTTGGGGTCGAGTGAAACGATTCGTTCGGCGAAGCTACGGACGTCACTTCCCGGACTGCCGAAGTAGCGCATATTCGCCTGGGCCTCGCCGGCGAGGCCCACGAGCCGCGATACCTCCCAAGACGTGTCCACGTCGACGCCCGAGCGCCCGAGCTCGGCTACGGCGGCTGCTTTGTCCCCGTCCGTCAATGGCACCTTGAATGGGGCAGGTAGCGGACCGACTGCCAGCTGTCCCTCGATGCCGGTCTCGGTCAGCCATGCCGCGCTCACGCTGGTTGCCTTCTCCGCCAATCCAGCGACATCTAGTGTTCGCCCCCAAGGGTTTAACACGAAGGCGGCAGCTCCACCGATCACGACCAACAGGACCGCGGCCACCAGAGCAGGGCTCCTTTTGGCACTTGCTGTAACTCCACTGGCACGAGCGGTGGTGACGATCGTGAGATCCTCCATCGCCCCGGCGTCCAGCGTGATTTTTGTCTCGACAGATTCGTATCTCTCGTCAACGACTCGGACCTTGTACGTCCCCGCGGAGATGCCGTTGGCCACACATGGAGTCGGACCGTCCGCCACAACGGATCGTCCGGACCGCACCTCCACCTTCACTCCAGGAGTGTCCGTGAGAATCCGCAGCGAGCCAGCTTGTGTGTCCTCGGCGCCTTCCCTCACTCGAATGAGGGCGTCGCGGAGTTCTTGAGCCGTTTGGTAGCGTTGATCCGGCTCCCGCTTCAGCAGTTTCATGACGACGTTTTGCATCGCTGGTGGCACGTTCGTGCCCGTCGACTCCCACGAGCGGACTTCGCCACGTTCGGCGAGTACCATCAGGTCGTAGATCTGCGTCGTCGATGTATTTGCAGGGTTCCCGAGCCATGGGTCGTGCTTCGTGAGCATCTCGTACAGGATCACACCCATGGAGAACAGATCGGTCCGTCCATCGACCTCTTCCGCCCGGAGTTGCTCGGGGGCCGCGTAGCCGGGAGTCCCCAAGGTCCCCACGGTGGTCAGGCGACTGTCGGTTTCCTTCTCTGCAATTTTTGCGATGCCGAAGTCGAGGACCTTAGCGATCTCATTCCCCGACGTGTCCGTCGTCATCATGATGTTTTCGAGCTTCATATCCCGATGAACGACCGACTCCGCGTGTGCGGCGATCAACGCATCACAGACCTGAAGCGCGATACCTAGGGTCCTCTCGACGGAGAGCGGTCCGCTTTCTGTGACGAGGTCGGCGAGAGCCTGACCCTCGACATATTCCATCACCAAGTAGACCAACCCAGCCTCGAAGTCCTCTTCGTAGGTGCTAAGCCCTACGATGTGCTTCGACTCTTTGCCCAACCTTTTCATGATCTGCGCTTCCCTTAGGAAGCGCTTTTTCATGCTCTCACCTTCGGCGCCGGTCAACTTATCCACGCTCAGGATCTTGAGCGCTTCCATCCATCCGCCTGCGATGTCCTCCACGCGGTAGACCGTTCCGAACGCTCCAGCCCCGAGCTTTTTGTCGATGCGCCATTTGCCCTTGAGCATGGTGCCGACCAGCGGGTCCACCTCGTCGTCGGCTGCCGGCTCGGCGACCTCTTCCCCTACCGCATGTGCGATGTCTTCAGGGTCCCACGCCATCGTGGCGCCAGCGGGTGCGGCGGTTGGTGTTTCAGAGGCCGGATCATTTCCGGGAAAACCGGGGATGTCGTCGGGGTTCCATGCTACCGTCGCTCCCGCGTCAGCCGGCGGAGCTTTCGGGGGGGCAGGTGGATCGCCCGCGACTTCGTCGCCCTCCTCAGGCGTGTCTTTTCCGCCGAGTCCCGGTATGTCTTGCGGGTTCCAAGCCACAGTCGCGCCAGGGTCGGGAGCTGGTGGCTCTGGCTGTTCCTTATTTGGATCTTCTGGGTTCGCCACGGCGTCTCTGTCCTCTGCCCGCTAATGGGTGGTCGAATGTATGAATCGGCGGTGGCCCCTGCAAACCTTGGAGATTGGTGGATGCGGTTTGATCGAGCGGCGGAGTGAAGGTCCGCACGACGTGAGACTTGCACGCAACCGATCCATACTTTCCTTTGGAGTCATGCACCGAAGCCGATCGATATCAGTGATTGCCGCCGCCCTGCTCGCGGCTTGTTCAGCCGAACCTCCGGTTGCCGTGCAGGTCGCCCTCGGAGCACCTGAGTCCAGTGCCCTCTCGTTTCAGGCAGTGGACGCCGGAACGGGCGCAGCACTGACTGATAACCGCATGACCGTGCGTTATTTGGTCCGCGCGCCCATCACGCTGAACGTGGCAGCCGTCGAAACTGTGCTGTCGGGTGAGCCTTACGAGCTGTCACATGACATTGCTGAGGAGAGGCTGGTCGTGGAGGTGCGACTCGAGTCGGATTCGTACCACCGACTCGACACGGTTCTCGCTGTGACCCGTGGGGCGTCTGAGGGGCCGTTCACACTGAGGATGTCCCGTAAGCTGGGCGGACAAACCGCGTCGGCAGGAAACCGGCCGTCAGCCGGTGCGAGTCGTCCGGCTGCCACGCAGCCGCTTGCAGCACAGCCGACGACGCAGCCGGCCACCACTGCTCCCCCGATTGACCGCGCTGCATTGTTGGCAGGCAACCAGGCGTTTGAGCGTGGGGATTGGGCCGCCGCTGCGCGGGCGTATGAGGGAATGCAAGCGCCGAATGACCGGTCGAGTGCTTACGCAGGCGAGTACACGCAGGGTCTGGTCCAGCGGGGGATTGCTCATTTGAACCGCGGTGAAATGGGCGGCGCTCTCGAGGCGTTGGAGGAAGCAATGACGTTCCCGGAGCCAGGGCATCACGCGTACCTACGTGGCGCCGAGGCCCAGTGTGCTGTTGGTCGTGCCGACGAGGGAAGAGGCACGTTGGCCATCCTGAGTCGAGAGGTGAACAGGATGCCTCCGGGTGATCGCCCAATGATCAATGCCCTCAAGTTCTACTATGAGGGAATGTGCAATGAGGGTGATTTCGATCGGACCGAAGCCGTTGCGGCCAGAGTCGGAGCGGGAGCTGCGGCCATAAGAGCCTACGACGAGTTCATCGCCGCCGCCGTGGGCGTGTCGCCAGTGACGCCGGCGCTCCAGTCGGCCCTGGATGACGCTGAGGCCCGTAAGACGGGCATCCGACAGAGAATCAGGGGCTAACGAGCCTCAAGTCTGAAGGTCATGGAGCCGAAGCTACACGGGTGAGCTCCCTTGTGGCTTGGATAACAACACGTGGCTCCTCTCACCAATCCCAACACGTCCCTCGGTGTAGCCTTCTTGGTCGGTCGCACTGTCTGGTTGTTCGTCGTCGCGTCGCTCCTGAGTGTTCCTCGTGCCGCGGAGGGTCAGGGTAATGTGAACGTGGTGGACTCGCTCGCGAACCTTGTCGTTGAGAATTTCGCCCCGATCCCTTTCTTCTTGACGGTCGGAGCTGGATTCGGTCAGTGACGCGACGCGTGTGCTCACTGCACGAGTCCGGAAAACACGGACTCGTGCACCGGGCATCTCAGCCTCGGGAAACGTCTCGGGTACGGACTCGCTATCGGTATTGACGCGAGTGTATGGAAGCGTGGCCACCCCGGCCGTTTTTGTGAACTACAATGCCGGGACATACGACCTCGTCCCCGCGGAAGGCGTGCTTCAGCGTGACGCCCGCCATGAGGATCTCGAAATGGGCTTCGGACTGACGATTCGGTAACGACCCACTGAGCTGGAATAGAAGCGGCCCCACCCGGTTGAGGGTGGGGCCGCTTTTCAGTCAGAATGGCCGTGCGGCCTCAGTCGATCAGCGGCCGGGCCAAGGCGCGCCTTGATTCTCCGCCGTCACCGCACCGATACCCTGGTACAGGAATTTCTGGACGCGCTTCCCTTCGTAGGTCTCGGTCGTGTAGATGTTGCCCTCCGAGTCCGTCGCGATTGAATGGACCGCGAAGAAGAGTCCGGGTTGCCGGCCGCCATCGCCGAAGCTCGTGAGAACCTCAAGCGACTCACGATCCATGATGTAGACCTTCATGTTCTTGCCGTCGGCCAGATACATGTACTTCTGAGCGGCGTCCCGCGAGAACGCGATGTCCCAGGTGGATCCGTCGCCAAGCGTAAGTGGTGCGATCTGCCGTTCCGTCACGTAGGTGCCGTCCTTCCTGAAGACCTGGAGTCGGTCGTTCGGGCGGTCGCAGACATAGACCAAGCCATCGTTCGTCGGCTCGGCGCAGTGTACGGGGCTGCGGAACTGAGTGATGAGTGGAGCGTTCGGGTCGTAGCGGCCCATGTCTTCGTCGCTCGGCACATTGCCGTACGCCCCCCACATACGCTTGATAGCACCGGTCTCCATATCCAGCACCGCGACGCGCTTGTTGCGGTAGCCATCGGCGACGTAGATCTCGCTGGCCTCGGCGTCGAACGCGATCTTGGCGGGTCGACCGAAGTGCTCCATCGAGTTGCTATCGAGGTCCGTTCCTGGGATCCCGTACTCGGCGAGGAAACGCCCATCCTTCGTGAACTTGAGGATGTGTCCGTCCCCTGCCCCGTTTCCACCGATCCACACGTTGTCCATCGGGTCGATGCTGATCCCGTGGTTCGATGCGGGCCACGTATATCCCTCACCCGCCCCGCCCCAGGAATCGATGAGGTTTCCGACTGGATCGAAGACCAGCACGTAGGGAGCTGGCAGGCAGCACTCGCCGGTTGGCGGGTCCGTTGCAGCGCCGATCTCAGTCCGTTCATTGAGAGGCGCCTGCCGGTGGATGATGTAGACGTTGTCCTGGGAGTCGATCCCGACACCGACCACGGACCCAAGAATCCAATGGTTGGGCAGCGGTTTCGGCCAGAACGGATCGACCTCGAACATCGGGGCATCGACTCGGTCCGCGGAGGCGACGTCGGCGTAGTCGTCGAGGGCGCTCGATGCGAATCCGAGACCCACAATGACGGTAACCAAGACGAGGCCGAGTAGCAGATTGCGCTTCTGCATCATCCTTCTCCAATGAGCGAACAGCAGGACAGATTGTATGAGTGCGTGGATAGGCTACGCACCGTGCCGACTTCCTGCAATCGGGGTGAGGACGCCGACACGTGGGGCTAGCCGAAGATCCCTTCGACACTCACCATGTTCGCATGAGTATTCCTGATACCACGCGATCGCGGCGCATCGCGGCGATCGTCGTTGCGCTCGTGCTCTTGGTGCCCTCGTGGCCGGAAGCCCACGAGATCCCCGCGGATGTCACAGTCCAAGCGTTCGTGAAGCCTGAGGGCTCCATGCTCCGCTTCCTGGTGCGAGCTCCCTTGGCTGCGATGCGGGACTATGAGTTCCCCGTGGAGGGCCCAGGGTACCTGCAAATTGACCAGGTAGATCAGTTGATTCGAGATGCGGCGATGCAGTGGATCGGGGAGTACGTCGGCTTCCAAGAAAATGGCATTGCCCTGCAAGAGGTCGAGTTCGTTGCTGCCCGTATATCGGCGCCGAGTGATCGTTCTTTCTCCAGCTACGATGTTGCATTGGAGCATATGGCTGCGCCCAGGCTCACGAACGACGTAGAGCTGCCTCCTGGCCAAGCCATGCTGGACGTGCTCTTCGAAGTACCCATTGCCTCCGAGTCATCCGACTTTTCGATCGATGCCCGAATGGCACACTTGGGACTTCGGACCGTGACGGTGCTCCGATTCTTGCCCCCGGGAGGGGCCGAGAGGGCGTTCCAGTACTCCGGAGATCCCGGGGTCGTCCGGCTCGATCCACGGTGGCATCAGGCGGCGTTGCGGTTCGTCTCTCTGGGCTTCAGCCACATCCTGGATGGCATTGACCACCTCCTGTTCCTCTTCTGTCTGGTGGTGCCATTCAGGAGCTTCTGGAGCCTCGTGCCGATCGTCACAGCGTTCACTGTGGCCCACTCCATAACGCTCATCGCTTCGGCGCTTGGATTGGCCCCCGACGCTCTCTGGTTTCCGCCGCTAATCGAGACGCTAATCGCTCTGTCGATCGTCTTCATGGCGTTCGAGAACATCCTTGGGGCCAAGCTCGCCAGGCGATGGATGATCGCGTTCGGCTTCGGGCTCGTGCACGGCTTCGGATTTTCTTTCGCGCTGTCTGAATCACTGCAATTCGCGGGGACACATCTGATCACGTCGTTGCTCTCCTTCAACGTGGGGGTCGAACTCGGTCAGCTTTTTGTCTTGGCGGTTACAGTACCCTTGCTTGGGCTTCTCTTCCGCAAAGTCCTCCCGGAGGTTGCGGGGATCATGGTGCTGTCAGCAGTCCTTGCTCACACCGGGTGGCACTGGATGCTCGAGAGGGGGAGCGGGCTCTTACGCTTCACCTTCCGCGCGCCAGCCCTAGACGCTGTGTTTGCTGCGGCAGCACTCCGTTGGATGATGCTCGGACTGATCGTGTTTGGGGCGGCCTGGATCATGCGACTCGGCTACGCTTGGGTCGACCGGCGTCGGGTAGGCACCCCCTGATTCCTGGCGCGGATACGGCTGCGTCCCCACTCTATTGCCCTTGATCATGCACGTTGAACACTCCGTTGGAGGTATTGGCATGACCCGTTCGCTTCGTCTTGGTGCGGCTGTCGCCTCACTGATGCTTGCAGTCCCCGCAGCTGAGGGCCTGACAGCCCAAATGACGGCTCCAAACCCCTATGAAACTGTCGAGGGAGTTTGGGCTGAACTCCCTGATGGGCGTACATGGGGCTCGACGAGCGCCGTCTATCCGGCTCCCGATGGAATGTCCATCTGGGTGGCCGACCGGTGCGGCGCGAATTCGTGCGAGGACTCGGACGTCGATCCGATTCTCCGCTATGACCTCGACGGCAACCTTCTAGCCAGCTTCGGGGCGGGTCAGGTAGTGTGGCCCCACGGGATGCACGTCGACACCGAGGGCAACGTTTGGATTGCGGACGCCGTGGGCTTCGGTGAGACGCCGGAAGGGCGCGGGCACGTCGTGCTCAAGTTCAGCGCGGAAGGTGAGTTGCTCATGACACTTGGTGAGGACGGCGTGGCCGGGACGGACCGGCAGCGTTTCACCAGACCGAACGATGTCTATGTCGCGTCGGACGGGAGCATCTTCGTGGCGGACGGGCATCGAGGTCGCGGCGAGGCCAACAATCGCATCATGAAGTTCGATGCGGAGGGCAACTTCCTCCTGGAGTGGGGCACAACGGGGGGAGGCACCGGTGAGTTCGACGAACCGCACGGCCTTGCTATGGATTCAGACGGCAGGTTGTTCGTTGCGGATCGCTACAACAACCGGATCCAGATCTTCGACCAGGAAGGCGCGCACCTCGCGACCTGGACGCAGTTCAGCAGATTGAGCGGCATCTTCATCAAGGACGACGTGCTCTACGCTGCAGACTCCGAGTCCAACATGCGGCGGAATCCGGGATGGAAGCGCGGCATCTATATTGGCGACGCGAAGACCGGGTGGGTGACGGCCTTCATCCCCGATCCCGAGCCGGACCAAGATAACTCCGGTACGAGCGGGGCGGAGGGCGTCGCCGTCGATGCCATGGGGAACGTGTATGGAGCCGAAGTCGGGCCGCGCATGCTGAGGAAGTACATCCGCCGGTAGTAGCGGGTCTAGAACTCGCGCCAGTCCTTTTCGAGGACCTTCTTGTAGATCTGATGTTCTGCGAAGAGCTCGACGATGTTTGACTCCAAGCCGCCCTCCTCGGCTTCCCATCGGAGAATCTGGAGTGCCTTCTCGACGGGCATTGCTTTCTTGTAAGGCCTATCGGACGCGGTCAGGGCGTCGAAAATATCGCACACGGTCATGATGCGGGTTTCGAGCGACAGGGCCTCTTTGGTTACGCCGTCGGGGTATCCCTTTCCGTTCAATTTCTCATGGTGGCCGCGAACGATCTCAGCGATTCGTGACAGTTCGTCCGTCCACGGGATGTTGAGTAGGAAGTCGTACGAGTGCACCACGTGGGACTCGATTTCTTTCCTCTCCGCTTCATCGAGCGTGCCACGTTTGATAGAGAGGAAGTGGAGCTCGTCCGCGGTGATATACGTCTGCTCGTTTCCATCCGGATCAACGAATTTGCGCTTCGCGATGTCCTTGAGGATTCCCGCTGCGTCTTCGTCGAGAACCCGTGGGATGTTGGCTTGCTCGACGGCCTCGCGGTACTGGCGGAGTGTCTCGAGATCTTCCTGCAGCTTCGCCTCGATCTCGGGTAGCTCGTCCCCGGCACTCGTTGGGCCCGTGGCGGCCTGCAGCGTCAAGGCCTTCGCGTTCGCTGCGTCGGCTTCCAGAGTCTTCTTGATGAGGCCGAAGCGACTCTCGACGCGTGCTTCCATCTGGGGAGGCAACTTCATCTCCTTCACGAGGGTCGCCTCTCGCACCCCGATTTTACCGAAGTCGTGCAACAGTCCGGCATAACGCAGCTGTTTCATCTCCTCGGCAGTGAAGCTGGCGTCGGCGAACGGCCCCTCCGTCTGTTGATTGATGACTTCGGCGGTATCGCATGTGAGCTCCGTGACTCGAACGGAGTGCCCGGATGTCGCGGGGTCTCTTCGGTCGATCGCGGTGACACTCGCCTTGATGAAGCCTTCCAGGAGGTTTTCGATGTCCTGGTATAGCTGGCCGTTTTCGATCGAGACGGCTGCCTGCCCTGCTAGCGACGACACGATGTTCACTTCTCGCTCGGAGTAGGGCAGGACCCACTTGTCCGCGTCCTCGTCCGTACGGATCTCCGCGCTCGGCTCGGTCTTGCGATTGATGAGTTGGAGCACACCTACCGTACGGTCTTTGTGATCGACCATCGGGACGGTGAGCATCGACTTGGCACGGTATCCATTCGCCTCGTCGAATCCCTTGTTGAAGCCGTACGGCGTGTGGGCGGGGATCTCATACACGTCGTCGATCAGGAGGGGCTCGGCTGTTAGGGCCGCATAGCCGGCGATACTGCGGTCGTCGAGTGGAAGCGTGAAATTGGGCGTCGACAACTCCGGTAGTGTGTCGTTCTGGCTCCGGAGGAAGTGGAGTACGTCCTTTCCATAGGCGTCTTCCTCGACGAGGTAGAGGCTGCCAGCGTCTGACCCGGTCAGAGTGCGAGCCTGGGTCAGAATCAGCCCCAAGAGCCGATCGGGATCGCGCTCGCTCATGAGTGCCATCCCGATCTTGTTCAACTCGCGGAGTGCGGACCGCGCCTGAGTCAACTCCTCTCGGGTTCGTTCCAGCTCCTGCTGAAGCGATATGTCGTTCCCGTTGTTGTCACTCATCGCATTATTGCGTCAGCCTTGTCGAACGCAACACGTGCATCGGCCTCGCGGCCCAACGTGTTGAGGATCTCACCACGCAGCATGTAGAGGTCGCCACTCATGCCACCTTGGCCCTCGAGGTCATTCATGGCCTGATCGGCGTCGTAGAACAGTTCTAGGTCACGGAGTGCGACCACTGTCAGGAAGAGCCCGTCGTCCATCGGGTCGAGACCCAGGAGTTGGATCTCGTCCATAAACGAGGTCAGTTCGGCGAATGCGACGATGTCGATGACACGGAATTCCTGCTGGGGCAGCGGTCGGCCACCCCTTCTTCCCCCTACAAAAATCGTCCATGAATACGTTGCGCCGAACTCGAGCGGTTCGAGATCGTCGGGATATGTCCAGGTCGTGTCTGTGCCAATTTCAAAAATCTCAGGGCGTCCGCCGTCGACCTTCCTGAGCATCAGTTCGTAGATCTGGCCCTCACTGGCGGTCCACACAAAAGTCGGCCGGTCTGAGTTGATGGTCAGTCCGTTTCGCGGAAGGACGAGCGCGGTTTGTCCAGGAATCGGCCGGATCATGCCCTGACGCCCGCCAGCGGTCGCGTCCGTGGAAGCGGCCTGAGCGAGCGTAGCCATGGCGCGCTGGAACAGGTCACCCGTCGTGCCTCCCTGAGGAGCCCTGACGGTGGTCGCTTCCGTGATCTGTTGAGTGGCGCCTGATGGCACGATGAGCGTCGCACGAGCGCCGGTGCCGGGAAGAACTTCGTCGCCAACCGACAGCCGAGCACCGGCTGTCGCCGGTCCAGGAGCTGCGCCTCCCTGACGTATCTGAACATCCCCTTGGACGCGAATGATCAACGCCGCCGGAGAGTCTTGAGCAGCCAAAGGTGCAGCGGCCACGAGGGAGATACCGACGAGCATGTGTAGGAACTTCCGCATTTTCCTCTCCACTTCTTTTAACGGGTCAGCCGAGGGCTGGTCCCCTATCTATCTAATCTTCTACTTTGTCGTCCGTCGCACCACGAAATCCCAATCGGGCGGCGGCGGATCTTCAAGGTGTGCAGCACACCTCTCCGCGTACACCCGACACGGACCATCGTCAGGGCATGCCGCGAGTCCGGCTAGGAACTGGTCTCGGGCCGAGGTCCAATCGTGCTTCTTGTACGCTGTCATCCCAAGGTCGTACGCCGCAACTGCTTTCTCTTTCGCGTCTGGGAGGGCCACTCCGGTCAACTCCAGCACTTCATACACCTGAACCGGCTTTTTCTTGCCCTTCACCGCGATCAGGTCGAGCTCGCGAATGCGAAAAGCGTTGGTGTCAGCGGCATCCAGCGTGAATTGTGAGCACATATTCAATGTGTCATACGACTTGTTCGCGGGCTCCAGCCGGGCAGCCAGGTTCACTGCATCCCCGATTGCGGAATAATCGAATCGGTTCTCACCGCCCACGTTGCCAACGACGACCTCACCGGTGTTCACACCGATTCTGACAACCAGATCTTCGTGGTCGGGGTCGTTCGCAGCCCAGCGTCGATTGAGTTCGCCCATTTTTCGCTGAGACAGGATCATCGTCCGAAGCGCTTTGTTTGCATGGTCCGGCACATCACGCGGGGCGTTCCAGAACGCCATGATGGCGTCACCGATGTATTTGTCGAGCGTGCCTTCTTCGTCCATGACGACTTGGGTCATCTCAGTGAGATACTCGTTGAGATGTGCCAGGAGGTCGGCGGGGTCCATCCGTTCGGAGAGCGTCGTGAATCCGGCGAGATCTGAAAACAGAATCGACAGGTCTCGTTTTTGACCGCCGAGTTGAAGCTGCCCTGGGTTGTTTGCCAGGTCCGCGACGACGTCTGGCGAAACGTATTTACCGAATGCGCCCTGAATGAAGCGCCTCTCTTTCCCCTCAATAACCGCCACGTAAGCGGACGAGTTGACATAGGAGAAGATGGCCGACAGAGCAGGGAGAACGATCGGGACCCAGGTGAATCGCTCTCCAAGAGAGAAGTAGGTGACTCCGGGTCCATATGCGCTCCCGGTCCAAGCCCAGAACGCGTAGATCATCAGACCTAGGACTGCGCAGATCGTCGTTGCGCCGCCCCACCCGGGCCCCAGCCAGAATGTGATGCCACCGGTGAGCAGGGCAGCGAACAAAAGAAGGAAGATTTCCTTCGTGTCACTGAGCGGCGTCACGTACTCCCCGTCCAACATGTTTTGCACTGAATTGGCATGGATCTCAACACCGTACATCCAGCTGTATTGTTCAGTTGCGGTGACTGCCGCTGATCCCTGGGCTACGGTCGCTGTCGTATCTGGCAGAGGGGAGTATTCGAAACCGTAAAACGGCGTCCGGAACTTGTCTTCATTGTGCCAACCGGTCCCGATCAGGACGACTTTGTCCTCGAACGCCTCCGGCAGGAAGGCTGCGGTGAGTGGCACGAAGAACGATCCGAACGTTTGGAACGTGCCCGGCGGACCACCCTCTACTGAGCTCGATGGCGGCCCGACATAACGGATCATGAAGGGGATTACGTTGCTTTCTGAGGCAGTATTTTCTTCAAACCAATCTCCCGGAACCCTCCCTACGTTGTCCGGCATCCCGGGAATCGGGACCCGTCCCAACTTGCGCGTTTCCAGCAAGAGTGAATCGACGTCGAAGCCCTTGTAGTGGCCGTACATCGCGAGCGCGAACGACGGCTCCAGCGTGCCTGCAGACCGAGCGGCGAGAGTGCCGGAGCGGAACGTCTCGAACGCGGTCGGGAATTCAGCCGTCCCGATATCCGCGGCTACGTCGGCGAAGTAGGGGTGTGGGGGGAACGATACTGGCCCAGAGTCCGTGACCTGGATTGGGGTGACGAGTACGACGTTGCCCGCACGCTCGATTGCAGCTTGCAGCAGGCCGTCACCATCTTCGATCGCTTTCAGCCGTGGGTGGTAGAGCTTGTCTAGAAAGACATCGAGTCCGATGGTGCGTGCACCCGCCCCCGCGAGGGCGTCGATGACCTCGGCGATGTGGGCGCGCGAGGCCGGCGAGTACCATGCCCAGCCATCGAATTCGTCCATGACCGTGTAGTCGTCGAACAACACCATGACGACGTCGCTGTCCGACGCCCGTTCACCCACCCCAGATTGGAAGGACTCCTCAGTCGTCCGTTGGCGTGCGTCGAGAAGCCGATTCTCTAGCTGCTCCACGCCAGTTAGGCCGCCGAAGGTTTCCGACAGCGTCGCCAAGCCTGCGGACACAACGACGATGAGGGCCAGGGCCAGGAATCGACGGTATTTCACAGCCGTTCCTGGCCCTGGTCGCCGATCTTGGATCGGCCTAGTTCGGCCATTACCTAGTTCGTGATCTCGTACACGATGGAAGCCGTAGCCCACGAGTCGAGGCGTACCGCGCCATCGCTCATACCGGCTGCCTTCTGCACCGCAGCCGTCACGACCTGCGCGAAGTCGGAGCCGCCAAATGCGTACGTCTCACCGGAACCGATCGTGATGTCGAGCGGCTCGTCGGTCACGAAGGCGCGGACCATGCCACGCCCGACCGGCTCGAGAAATTGGAGGTCTACTCCGCTGTCAGCGCTCGGGTAGTCCAGCGTTCCACCCGCTTCGATGCGCATGGACGGCTGGTCGCCATTCGGCAGCAGCATCGCGACCGTTCCGTCTGTACCGAGGTCGACCAGTGTGACATATCCGGCTCGTTCTGACTTGATGGTGAACCTCACGGTCTCGCCAAGCCCGAACGATGTCCGGCCTTCGGTCATCGCGAGCTCCACTCCGTACTGCTGACCGGGGTTTTCCATGTCGGCGAGGCGTCTTGCCGCCGCTTCCCGTAAAAGTGCGTCTGCGACAGGGGCGCCGGCGTCGGAACCGACCGGAAGGCCCCCGTGTCGAACGAATCCGTCGGCTCCCACAACGCGTGTCTCGTTTCCGAGGCGTCTTAGGATAAGGTGGCTGAATGCGTCCTCCTCTTCGATCAGGCGGACATCGGCTGCGCCATTGAGAGCTTGCCGCAGCGAAGAGATCGCGTCGGAGTCTGCGCTACCGATGTTCACCAGGAGGGGCGTATCCGAGTAGCGGAAGCCGACGAGCCGAGCGAGATCTCCCTCGCTCGCAGAGCCTTCCACCACGTTTACTGTCGTGGTGCGCTGGCCGATCGTCGCTACGACAAGCTTGGCCCCATCTTCAGTCTCCAGTACTGACCCCGGAGTGAAGCCGAGAACCATTCCGCCCGCCAGTTCGGCTGTCGAGCCACTGGTGCTCGTGATGGGAATCATTCCTTCGACGATACCGTCGTCGCCGTCTTCCACGAAGAAGATCGGGAAGTTCTTCAGGGCGACGTCCTGAGAGATTTGCGGGTCTTGCTGGAAGCGTGCGCGTTTTAGTGCTTCGTACGCGTTCTGGAATGCGTCTTCGTATGTGTCGTCCGAATCTGCCCGCCACAGTTCACGCACCATGTGAGTCGTGAACGCCCCGCCGTGGAACGGCTCCTGGCCGTCGCCGGCGGGAAAGAACGCGTCTACAGCCTGCTGGAACGGCTCGGCTGCGGCCAGTTCGAGGACACGCGCGCCGTCCGCGTCGAAGCCAGTTTCGTCATCTTGGCCCGGCAATGCACGGCGTGACACCGTGGACGGCTTGTCGATGGTGTTGATGTCGCGACCCAAGAGTCGGCCTCGACTGAACGGGGTCACGGCACGGGTACCAGTCCCCGAATTACAGTTGTCTAGGAACACGATCACATTGTCCGACGGCAGCATGGTGAGCCAGTCGTTGAACACGTCGTCGCTGATGTCGAACTCCGTGCTCGAAGGATCGACGTCCGCGGGTGCCAACGTCTCGTCCAGCCCGTCGTCCTCGTCGCCACTTTCATCCCACATCTGAGAGCCGTGTCCGGCGAAGAAGATCGTGATCTGATCGCCGGGCCGTGCGTTGTCGACGAGCCATCCCGTGATGCCCTCTTCCATGGCGGCTCTGGTGGCCTCCTGGTTGAGAAGCATGAGAATGTTCTCTTCCGGCACGTTGTATTTCATGAGCAACATATCGCGAATGCTGCGCGCGTCGTGCTCTGCGCCAGGCAGGTCGCCGCCTTCGGCGTCGGGGAAGTTGATGTAGTCAGAAATGCCGACCACAAAAGCCCATCGTGTGGAGGCAGTCCGGTCGTCAGGGCCAAAAGCCATGAGCGGAACGATCATCACCATCACGAGCAAAGAAGCAAAACCTCTCACGTCTATTTCTCCAGCTTGATATCGATTCCTTCCGCGGCCGCTTCCATCTCAACGGCACTCCCCCTTGCGAGAGCATCTTCGCGGACGCGGGTCACGATCTCGTCGAGCTCGTCATCCGAGCGCGTGGGATCGTGATGAAAAAAGAGGAGTTTCTTGACTCCTCCGTCCTCGGCCAGCTTCAACGACTGGCTGAAGGTCGAGTGACCCCACCCTTTCCGAGTCGGGTACTCCTCATCTGTATACATCGAGTCATGGATCAATAGATCCGCGTCCCGGACAAACTCAACGAGCCGATCGTACCAGCCGTCGTCCACTTCATATATGTCGCCTTCGATTTCGTTGTCAGGGATGAAGCAGATGACTTTGCTGCCCACTTCGATCCGGTACCCGATTACATACGAGGGGTGCTTGACTCGCATGGTCTTGAGCGTGGCACTGCCGACCTGGAGTTCACCTTCATTCAAATGCGCGAAGGACATCGTCGCAGCGACCACGCTGAAGGGGACCGGGAAATAGATCGGTCCCATCTGGCCTGCGAAGAGGCTTCGCACATCGATGTTGTTCTGCTTGGGGCCCGTGATCTTGAGCTCTATCTCCGGGTGATACAGCGGCAAGAAGAACGGGAAGCCCTGGATATGATCCCAGTGGAAGTGCGTCAGGAATATGTGATACAGCGTCCCTGGGTCTTTGACCAACTCCAATCCCAATAGACGAAGCCCCGACCCGGCGTCGAAAATCAGGCGGGTATCCCCGGACCTGACCTCGAACGAAGTCGTGTTGCCGCCGTATCGGGCGGTGTCTGGCCCCGGGCTCGGGATCGAGCCACGGGTGCCCCAGCACCGTGCGATGACTGCGTCGTCTGAGCCTTCGGCTAGCTCAGCCGAAGGCGCCGCCTCGGGTTGGAGGGTCAAAGGTCCTTGTCTCCCTGTGTTTCGGATACGCGGGCAAACCCGCGCCGCATTTTCAATTTACACGATGTTCGTTGCAGATAGCGAGGATTCTTGCGGAAGAGAGAGCCGGCCGAAGCAGATCAGCCTTGCGCGGTTCAACGCCGGCAGGCTTTCGGGCAGGCCACGATCCTGACGATCACGGTCTCGTTCGTCGAAGCACGACGAACCGGAAGCGGTTTGCCAGGTCGAATGCCTCCCCCAAGGCGGCTTGCTGCTCTTGGCTCCGCACGAGCGTACCCGCCTGGGGCCCACCAGGCTGAACATCGGTACGAACGCCAACGTCGGCCCAAACGTAGGGTTCGCCAATTCGTCCGGTGCCGCAGGGCCGTCCATGCAACTCGTAACGACAACCACCATTGCCAGGGCCACGGGCACGAAGATCCGAGCGGCACGGGTGTCGAAGTACCACATGATCACTTACTCCGGCGCTCGGACCGATGGTGCGGCACGGCGCAGTGTTCGGGACAGCTTCAGGCCAGCGGCGGGGCTGAAGACTTGGAGGAAGACGATGCAGGGGAAGGTCCAACTGCGACCACTGATCCCAATCTGCCCACTCAGGCGCGTCGCCCGCGAGAAGCTGTGATGCGCGGCCTTCCCGTGCCCTTTCCACCGCTCTTCTCCATCTCCTATATTGGACCGCCTTCAAGCAACGAACCAACGAAATTGCCTTCCAATAGCCCCCAAAGGCGAGTCGTGTCTGAAAACGCTCACGGATGGTCGACCGAAGAGGTCCTGGATCTAGTTCAACAGGTCGATCTCTTCAGAGGCCTCCCCGACGATGACCTACGTGGAATCGCTGCGATCGTGGGCGGTGAGACCATCGGAGCAGGCGAGTCGCTTTTTGAAGAAGGCGCGCCAGGAGAGGCGTTTTATATCGTGTTCCAGGGCGCCATTGAAATCTCGAAGACCCGCGCCGATGGATCACAAGAGAGGCTCGCTGTCCGCCGAAAGGGCGAGGGTTTTGGCGAAATGGCCCTGCTCAATGACGCGCCGCGTTCGGCCACCGCCAAAGCCTCTGAGACCACGCAGTTAGTAACGGTATCGCGCGATGCCTTCCAGGCCCTCTTGGGCGGGGACTCTTTGCCGCTCCGCATGATGCAGGTGCTTTCCAAGGCCTTGCGCGCGCTAGGCATTCGCTTCGCGAGTAAGGAAAAGGCCCAGGAAAAAACGTCGAGCGCCCGCACGGACGCTCATGCGATCAGCCGGGTTATGCAGGCAGGCTTGTTGCCGAGAACGGCGCCCAAGCTCGCGGGCCACGACATCGCCGCCGGCACGACGACCGAAGATCAAGGCCGAGGTGGTTCGGTTTGGGATTGGGTCGACTTGCCGGATGGTCGAAAGGCAGTGATCAGCATTGACGTTGCTCAGGACGGATTCCCAGCGGCGTATCATCTAGGTACGGCAAGGGCCGTGATTCGGGCCGTGGCGTCCACGTCCACGTCCGTGGCCGACTTACTCCGTCACGCAAACGAGGCTCTTTCGAAGGCGAGCATCGATGGCCTGGACCAATTCGTCCAGATGGGGGTTCTGGCGGTGGGCGAAGAAGGGCTTGAGTGGGGCAGTGCGGGGAAGGTGCCAGGCGGCATCATCCGGCGCGACGGCACTTTCGAGCAATTCGGTGCCCAAGGGCCTCCGCTCGGAATGATGGGCGGCTTCAAATACAACGTGCAGAGCTTCGCTTTGAACGGCGGTGACACGGCGTTCGTGCTGTCGCATGGATCTCAAGGGCTTTTTCTAGGGGCTGCTGATCTGTTGGCGCAACTTCATGGAAAACCCTCCGGTGAGATGGTGTCATCTCTCCACAAGGCGATTCGTAAGGCGCAAGGCGACAACCGTACCGAGACTTCAGTTCTTTTCGTTCGAAAGCACTAGGGCGCCGCTCGGGCGGGCGCTCTTCTACGACTAACCAGGAAAGCGCCATGTCAGTTACGGAAAAGGACATCCGTACTGCTCTCAAGCAGGTGATGGATCCGGAGTTGGGTTTGGATCTCGTCGTGCTCGGGCTCATCTACGACATCGACATCACAGACGCGAACGTGAAGGCGACCATCTCTTTGACGTCGCCGTTTTGTCCCGTCGCTGGACAGATCGTTGAGGATGTAAAGACAACGATCCAAGCGGTGGAGGGTGTCGATGAGGCAGAGGTCGAGCTCACGTTCGAACCTGTTTGGACCCCGGACCGTATCAATCCACTCATCCGGGCGTCGCTCGGGCTCTGAAGTGAGCGGTTGGGATTGGTAACTCGTGTTGGCGGCGTCTTGCCGGCGCAGCCCAGTCTCATAGACTTATCACACTCCGTCGTTGACCGGAATGGAAGTGTCATAAAGCTAGGGGCAGTATGTCGCAGTTCACCGAAGAAGAACTGATCGCGAAGGTCCAGGACGGTTACATCGTCGAGTCTGTGGACGAAATGACCGAGGGGTACCGCAAGGCACTCCGAGTTCAACTCACCGTCCAGGCCGACACTGAGCTCATGAGCGCCCCGGCGTATTGGATGGCGGCACGGTATGCGCCGTCTACCAACACTCAGGTCAGCGCCCATGCGATCATCCAAGACGAACTAGCGCACGCGAACATCGCGTACCGCTTGCTCGAGGACATCGGGGAGTCCAAAGAACACTTGGTCTACGGGCGGCAGCCTCACGAATTCAAGCACCCTTATGGCTTCGATCAGCCGTTGGACAATTGGGCAGAACTCGTTGTCGCGACCGGTTTCTTCGACCGTGCGGGTATCACGCTCCTGACAGACGTTCATGAGAACACCTCCTACGGGCCGCTCAAGAGAGCCCTGGTGAAAATCGGGATGGAGGAGACGTTCCACCTGCGCCACGGCGAAGTGTGGATGAGACGTCTTTCGAAGGCGGGCGGCGAGGCGAAGGAGATGGTACAGCGCTGTGTCGATTGGATGTTCCCAATGACCATCGAGTGGTTCGGGCTTCCTGACGACATGAAGCGGCATTCGGGTCAGCTCGACTACAAGCTCAAGGGCCTGACCAACGATCAGCTTCGGCAGGTGTGGATGGCTTCCACCGTTCCCCTGTGCGAGCAACTCGGTCTCGACGCGCCTGCTCATTGGGACGAGGAAAAGGGTGAATACGTGCTCGACTATCCGTTCCCGTGTCAGTACAACGAGGAAGAAAAGCGGTGGATGTTCGAGGAAGGCGAGATCAGTTGGGACACCGTCTTCAAACGGTGGAAGGGACGTGGACCAATGAACGAGATTTATGTCGAATCAGTGCAGCGTTCACGCGGTGACGTGAAGCGGTTGCTGAATGGGAAATCTGTCGCGTGACGGTAGTACTCCCCATCAGTCCCCGGTTAGACGCGGGTCTGCCTTTCGCGGTCACCTCACACAAGAGTGGTGGGCGTGACGTATGGACTGGGCCACTCACCGAAGCACCTGCGGATCCGCTGGCAGCTACTTGGGACGCACTGAACGAGGTGCTGGATCCCGAGATTCCGATCAGCCTCGTAGAGCTAGGCCTGATCTATGGGGTCGATCTCGAAGCTGGAGTCGCGCGTATTACGATCACGTTCACCGCGACGGCATGCCCCTGCATGGAGTTCATTCGTGAAGACATCATGGACCGACTCGAGATCGAGGCGTGGATCGATACGGTGGAGATTGAAGAAGTCTGGAGTCCGTCGTGGACCAATCAAATGATTACGGAAGAAGGGCGTCGTAAACTCAAGAGCTACGGGGTCGGCGCCTAAGGCGCTCGGGCCGATTCAGAGAAGAGAGATCATGTTGGAGATTGTCTACGACGTCTTCGCCCGGAAGAACCGCGGGGACCAACTGTCACACATCGGTTACATCGACGCCCTCGACGACGAGACTGCCAAGGTCTATGCGTGGGCCACGTACTCGGAAGAGAACTGGTTTGAGATGTGTGTCGTGCGACGAACGGATGTGATTCCGGTGAACAGGACCGATGGGATTTTTTCCCAAGGAGGGGTCACATGAGCGATTTTGTCGACGTGGGGGCCCTGAATGAGGAGCAGAAGGGGGCCCTCAGGCGCCTGATTCTGCGACTGGCAGACTCCAAGCGTCTGATGGGGATTCGTTACTCGGATTGGATCCTCGGCGCGCCCTCTCTAGAAACGGGTATCGCCACGTCGTCCATGACTCAGGACGAATGGGGTCACGCCCGGCTCTTCTACGCGATGCTCAAGCAATTGGGAGACGATCCGGTTGTGGCGGAGCATGACCGAGCAGCCGAGGAATATGGCAATCTCGGCATCTTGGACGCCCCTGCCGAAGATTGGGCCACCTTGGTCTCTGCGATGGTCATCGCAGACGGAGCCTTGTCTGCGGCCCTTCGGGGATTCGCGACGGGCACGTTCGAACCCGCAGCGAACCGCGTGCCGAAGATGCTCTCTGAGGAGGAATTCCACGTCAGTCTCGGCAAGGCCTGGTACGGCCGGCTCGCGGAGGCTTCCGACGAAGCAAGGGCGCTTCTACGAGCGGCCACTGAGGCGCATCTGCCGGTCGCTTTGGCTTGGCTCGGTACCGAGGACAGCGCAGGGAAGATCCTGGCGGACGCCGGGGTCACGACCACGGCCGTGGACCTCGTTGCCGATTTCAAAGCTGCTGTGAGGGATACACTCGCCGCTGGGGGTGTCGATATCGACGCAGCGGAACCATCTGCTGATTGGGACGACTCGAGGGGCCGTGGGTCGGGCTGTCCCGACCAGGATTCGATCGAGCGTGCTCGTGGCGACCGTAATCGGGCGCTGTTGGTCGAGTAGTGTCTATCGAGCCCCCGTTCCGCAGCACCGATCCCAAGACGGGCGCAGATCGTGCGACGCCCGGCTCGAGTGCACGTGACCATGAAATGCCGGACAACATGCCGCGCGACCCAGAGTGTCCGTTTTGTGATGGCCATGACACGGAGATCATGAACGCCTGCGGTTCTCACGCATCTGTGAGTGCCTACTGGTGCCGACCTTGCGGCTCACCTTTCGAGATTATGAAGTGGCGGGGTTGAGTCGCTCCTGACCGCGGGACGACGGGTTACGCCTCGACCAGCTCCACATCTTCGAGAAAGTCCTTCAACGGGTTTGCGACGGCGACCGCACGCTCGCGGATCGCGTCCGAAAGGGCGTCGTTCATCTCGTCCGGGTCGACTCCCTCCAAATGCCGCGACACCGCGTTGCCAAGTTGGCCGTCGGACTCTGCAGCGGCCTGGTGGTACTCGGCGTACCGGGCGCTCACGCGCTGCTCGAACAGAGGTAGCTGGACTGCCGGCGTTCCGTGCTGCACCATGTCCTCAAAAATCGCCTTGTGGAGGGCATCGAGTCCGGCCCGAATTCGCTGGTCCGGAGCCCGCCCGAGAAAGGCAAGCTGCGCTCCCCTCGTATGCGCCCACATGAAAAAGATCAACACTTCTTCGGCCGCTGTGTCATATGCGGCGTCTTCGACGTCAGATAGAGTGTCCACATCCGGGAGCGGCGTTTCGACGTCTTCCCGGGAAAGGAAATCAGAGAAGCTCTCCCAAACGAGCGTAGCGAGACTGTCACCCAACTCGCCTGGAGTCATCGTTTGGGGGCCGTGGAATCCGTAAGTTTCGTCCATAATTGTGCTCGACTTGCCTTCAACCTCTTGCGTCGTACGAGAAGTACCCCCAATTCCGATCTGCGACTCAAGAGTGTCAAGGTTTTCGATTCGTGCGAAGAGTAGGTAGATGATCCGACATGCGAGAGAAGTCAGCGGTAGCGCTGTATGTTCGCTTACCAGGGCCGCCCTGTTGGTGGGACTGGTAGTTCTGGCTGCCTGCGCCGTCGCCGTGCCGGAGTTACCTCAGCCACGCCCGATCATCATCCACTCGGGTGCCCGGCTGCGTGTCGACCACGAGCGGATGAAGGTCGTCAACGAGTGGGTTATCGACGAGCAAGACAACATTGTTCAAGACCCTTCCTTTCTAGTTGAGACTCAGCCCTCGACGAGTGAGGTTTACCTTTGGGAACGGCTTGAGATCGAGGGCGACACGGTACGTACGCCGGTCGATGTCCGGTCTGTGGACTCACGCCTCGTCCACGAGATCTATGCACACTTGCACCTGATGGTGGACATGGGGCGCCAAGAAGAGTGGCTGCCAGAGGCTCCAGCCGCGGTGGAGTACGACCTGGAACGCGCCATTCTTCTGCGGTCCGCCGACGCCTGGGTGTTGGGGCGCACCGTGTTCGACACTCAGCCGTATGGCCCGCTCGACGAACTCATGTACGCGAACGAGGCGGGCTATCTCGATGCCTTCATCTTCACCGCGCGGCCGGCGGAGTTTGCCCGTGCGCGTACCGAATGGGCTCGCGCCAACCCCAGTAGGGTGGACGAATACCGGAGCTGGTTCCTCGACACGTTCAGTCGTGAGCCGCCGGGACTAAGATCCAACTGAGGTAGGTCTTCGCCGAGACGATTTGGCTTCAGCTAGATTGCGAAGCCTGTCAGACGGGGCGGACTTCCCAGCGTAGTCCGATGGGGCCACCGTCACCGATTTCGTCGATGTGCAGGTCGACGCGACCCGTTCTGGCGAGGCGGTCATCACTCGGCTTGCCGCCGAACAGCGCAAATTCAATGACCTTTATGCGGCAGGTCTGTCCTTCAGGACCCGAAGCTGTCATCTCGGCGTCCTTCAGGGACTTGATGGACGGTGCTTCCCCCGACTGAAGTCGGAGGCGTAAGATTCGGCCGGAGTGTGGGGCGTCCATCGCGTCGAGAACGCGAAATACGAGGCCCTGACCGGTAGCGGTTTCAGCTGACATGAGAGGAAGATTATCGGCATGACGTTGCCGGCGGAAGACGGAGATCGTAGCGAACTCCAAATGACACCCGAGAAAATGCTCGAACTCGCCCAGCGCGCCGCTGAACTCGTCGTGGAGCGGATCCACAATTTGCCCGGAGAGGCAGCGTGGGTCGGAGGTTCTCGCTCGGAGCTCGAGCCACTGATGCGTGAAGATCCCCCGGAAGAGGGTCGCCCCCCGGAGGAAGTGCTCGAGCGGGCTGCTCGCGAAATTCTTCCTGTTGCGGGTCGGGTCGACCACCCGCGCTTCTTCGCCTTTGTGCCGTCGTGCCCCACTTGGCCGGGAGTTTTGGCAGACTTCATGGCTGCAGGGCACAACGTGTTTCAGGGCACTTGGTTGGGCGCGAGCGGACCCAGTCAGCTCGAAGTGGTGGTTATCGATTGGTTCCGAGATTGGCTCGGATATCCTGAGACCGCCGGCGGTCTCTTCACGAGCGGAGGATCTGCAGCCAGCCTGGACGCCTTCGTCGCGGCCCGGGACACTGCGGGTCACCCGGAACGTGCGACGGTCTACATGAGCGACCAGAGTCACACGGCGCTCAGTCGAGCTGCGACGATTGTGGGCGTACGGCCAGAAAATGTGCGAAAGGTGAAGGCCGACGACTTGTTCCGCATAGATATGGAGGAACTGAAGCGCTGCGTGGCGGAGGACCGCGCAGCGGGCTTCACCCCGATCGCGATTTGTGCGAATGCCGGGACGACGAATACCGGTGCCGTCGACCCTCTCGGCGCGATGGCCGACTACTGTGAGGCGGAGGGGATTTGGTTCCACGTTGACGCGGCTTATGGAGGCTTCGCCATCCTCACGGAGAAAGGGAAGGTGCTGCTCAAGGGCCTGGAACGTGCAGATTCGATCGCGATGGATGCGCACAAGTGGCTCTTCCAGCCGTTTGAGGCGGGGTGCCTGATGGTGAAGGACGTGCGCAAGCTGGAAGAGTCGTTTTCAGTTCATCCGGAGTACCTACAAGACACGCAGTGGGGCGTGGATCATCCCAATTTTGGGGACCGCGGTCTTCAACTCAGTCGGTCGTTTCGGGCACTCAAGGTGTGGATGTCGATCCAAACCTTTGGGATGGCCGCATTTCGCCGCTCGATTGGACAGGGCATCGAATTGGCTGCGCGCGCCGAGGAATATATCCGATCGAGTGACGTGCTACAGATCGCCAATCCCGCTTCCTTGGGTGTGGTGTGCTTCCGAGTGAATCCTCGCGGTCTCGATACTTCGGACAAACGGATGGAAGGACTGAACGTCGATGTCCAGGAACGGATCATCGATGAACAGATCGCAATGATGTCTTCGACTCGTTTGCGCGGCCTCTACTCTCTGCGGCTCTGTATTCTCAACCACACCACCACATGGAAGGACGTGCGCGAGACGCTCGAGACGATCGAGCGGTTCGGCGTGGAGTTGATGCCCGAGTGAACGGACGCCCGCCGCTGTCTCGTTTTACATCCGCGGTGCTTTGGGCAGGGACAATCCTGTTTTGGGTCGTTCTATACGGACTGACATCTTGGGGCGGACTTGAACAGACCGACGCGGTCCTTTCCGCTGTGCTGTTCGTGGTGCTGCCGGCCTTGGCCGTCGGGCAGGCTCCACTCATGGCCGATGCGCACATTGATCGTTTGCCTGCGTATTGGAGTTCGATCGCGACACTCTGGATATTGGGCACGCTCAGTTGGCTCGTGGGCACCCGGGCAGATGGACTATCCGCGATCGGGTTCGTGTGGACTTCGGGTGCTTCGATCCTGCTGTGGAGCGTGATTCTGACGGTCGTAGGGCTCGTCACGGTCGGCTCTTTCCGGATCGTTGCGCTCCGTCTCGGGTTGCACGAGACACGCGTGATCCGGGAGCTCCTGCCCCGTACCAGGGAAGAGAAGGGCGTCTTCTTCCTTCTCTCGATCGCCGCCGGCGTAGGCGAGGAGGTCGCATATCGTGGTTACGCGATCCCGCTGCTCATTCCCGTACTCGGGAGCCTCGGGTCGGTAGCGGTAACCTCCATGATCTTCGGGTTGCTGCATGTTTACCAGGGGACGCTGGGGGTTCTTCGGACAGCCGTGATGGGCGGATTTCTAGCGTGGGGTTTCCTGGCTTCGGGGAGCCTGATTCCGCCCATCATCGCTCACACGCTTATCGATATGCTGGCCGGTATCGTGCTCGCCGAGCGGCTCTTGTTACCTCCGAAGGAAACCGGTGTAGAAGTGCCCGGACCCTCACTCACACTCGAACGCTGACACTTCATGGATGTCGATCTCGCTCTTCTGGCTGACGCCGCCACGATTGATGGCTCGGGGAAGCTCAATATCCTCGGAATCTTCGACCGCATCGGGACGGGGTCTTTTCCAGCTCGCCACCCTCGCATGGTGCTGATCCTACGCTTCTCGGCAACTCTGAATGAGATCGGCCGGCACGACATCGGGATTTCATTGAAGGCGCCGGATGGAGCTGAGTTGGTGCGTGTAGATGGAGAGATGCAGCTGGGGCCAGGACCTGGTGGTGTCCCCGGCATGATCCGTGTGCCACACGTCCTGAACCTCGACGGGTTGGTCTTTCCGAAGCCCGGGCCGTATGCCTTCGACGTGTGGGTAGACGGCGAGCATCACGTGTCGTTGCCACTGACCGTCTATGGTCCGGAGACCACAGCCGAGGCCTGACGCGGAAAAGCTGGACAGCGATGGCGCTTGCAGAAACAAGAGCGGGTGCCGATAAGTAGACAGAAAGTAGGGTATGCCCAACGGTGTAGCCCACGCCCCGGAGACCATTGTGATTCTTTACTTCTCATTCGAAGAGCTGAGAGCGCTCAAGGCTGGCGCGGACGTCTTCCTCATCGAGGATGGTCCGTCTAGTGCTGCTGTGCTCGCTCCGTCAGAGAAGAAGGAACGCGTGGAAGCCCTTATTCAGGTGCTAGTGGGCGACCTGTCTGTGTCGACGCTCCAGGAGCTCCGAGGCGTCCAGATGGCCATCCACGCGATCGTGGAGTGCCTTAGGGTCGAGATGGAGGCTGTGGTTGTCGCAACGCATGCTGCGGACGAGGGAGCGGTCGGTGCCTACTTCGATTTCGCCCATGCCCTGATCGTGTCTCATCGGATCGATGAGATGGCCAGCGAGATGTCCGCTATGATCGAGCTGGTAACCGGCGAACTCCCCACGCATGGCAGCGCCAGAGAGTTCCGTTTCCCAGATTAATCTGCGCAGCCTCTCCAAACAGGATCCGTTGTGTCCAATGACCGAATAGCTTCGCTCGAGCGAATGCTCGAACGGAACCCCAATGACTCGCGCATCCGTTTTGGCTTGGCGCTCGAATACCTCAACTCGGGTGATACCGAATCCGGGGTTCGGGAACTCCGAGCGTATCTCGATGCTTCTGACGATGAAGGCAACGCATGGGGACGCCTCGGGGCGATTCTGAAGGACTCCCAGAAGGACGATGAGGCCCGTGAGGCCTATCGCCATGGAATCGAAGCAGCGAACCGACACGGCCATCCTACGATGGCCGAAGAATTCGAAGAGATTCTTGATCGTTGGAATCTGTGACCAAAGAAAACGCACAGCTGAGCACCGGCTTTGAATCAGAAGCGTTGCCGCATCTCGATGCGGTATATCGCTTTGCGCTCAGACTGTCCGGTGCGCCGGATCTGGGCGAAGACCTCGTTCAAGAGACCTAATCGGACGCGTAGTGCCATGTCGGTGACAGAGAAACTGAAAACCATGTTTGGTGGAGCGGGACCCGGAGTCGAAGCCATGGTGGCGGGATGATTTCCTGCGAGGAAGCCCTCGCGTTGGTGCATGAGTTCATCGATGGATGAGTTGGGTGAGGTCCCCCATACACGAGTCCAGGCGCACTTCGACGTCTGCCAGGGGTGCTATCCCCACCTACGCTTGGAAGGAGCCTTCCGAGACGCCGTTCAGCGTGGGGCCGCGGGACAAGGCGCCCCGCCGGATCTTAAAGGGAAGCTCCTGGAGGCGTTGGCAGAAGCGGACGATTAGTCGCTCGGTCGGAACGTGGTAGGGTCGGAGATCCTGAATGATCCCTTCTCCCCGGCCTGCCGCAAGGGGCTGGGTTGCCAGCCTTACGAGAAGGTGAGAACCTTGGGACCGCGGAGCTGCCCCTGTGCCAATTTCGGCGTTCCCAATGCCCTGTAACACTCTCTTCTGAACCCGTCCGGAGACGGAATGGCCACGGCCTCTAAGCGGGAACGCATCCTTCCAAGACTCCTCGAAGAGGAGATGCGCGAGTCGTTCCTCGACTACTCGATGAGCGTGATCGTTCAGCGAGCGCTCCCCGATGTTCGAGACGGCCTCAAGCCGGTGCACCGCCGGATTCTCTACGCGATGTACGAGCTGGGACTTAATCCAGACAAGCCGTATAAGAAGAGTGCAACCGTGGTCGGAAACGTGCTGGGTAAGTACCACCCGCACGGCGACTCTGCCGTGTACGACACGCTCGTACGCATGGTGCAGGACTTCTCGCTACGTATGCCGCTCATCGATGGACAGGGCAACTTCGGCTCGATCGATGGGGATTCCGCCGCTGCGTATCGGTATACGGAAGCTCGCCTCGAAGCGATCGCAGTCGAGCTGCTCGACGATATCGGAAAAGAGACGGTCAACTTCCAGCCGAACTTCGACAATCAACTCGAAGAGCCGATCGTTCTACCGGCGCGTTTCCCGAACCTGCTCGTAAACGGCTCGTCGGGGATTGCTGTGGGAATGAGCACGAATGTGCCTCCCCACAACCTCCGTGAGATTGCGGCTGGCGTACGTCAGCTCGTGGTGGATCCGGACTGCACAGTCGACGATCTGATGCGGCACATCCCGGGTCCGGATTTCCCCACGGGTGGGTTCGTGGTCGGGCGTGAGGGCATCGACAAGATGTACCGGGAGTCGCGAGGCCGCGTGATTATGCGGGCGCGCGCGATGAAAGAGTCGAGGCGAGGTGGACGGGAACAACTGGTCGTCACAGAACTTCCGTACGCGGTCTCCAAGACCAAGATTATTGAACAGATCGCAAAGCTGGCGAAGGCGGGGCGTGCGGAAGACGTGTCGGACATTCGGGACGAGACGGATCGTGACGGGATCCGTCTGGTGATCGAACTGAAGCGCGGTGCGCACGCTGGAACGGTGCTCAACATGTTGTACAAGCGGACCAGCCTTCAGACCACATTCGGGGCGCACTTGTTGGCGCTCGATGACGGTCAGCCGAAGGAGTTCGACCTCAAGCGTATGCTTGAGTGTTTCCGGGACCATCGGGTTGAAGTCATCCAGAGGCGTTGCCGGTTCGAACTGGAGAAGGCTGAGGCGGAGAAGCACGTCCTGGAAGGCCTCCTCGCCGCCCTGAAACACATCGACGAGGTGATCAAGATCATCCGTGGCTCCAAGGACCGGAGCCAGGCACGAGAGCGCTTACGGGACCGTTTTGGCCTCAGCGAAATCCAGGCCGACGCCATTCTGAACATGCGCCTGGCGAAGCTCACCGCATTGGAGCGGTCGCAACTCGAAGCCCGCCTCGCGGAGCTCGCGGCGGTCATCAGCGAATTGAGGAAGATCCTCGAGTCCGAGGAGATTCAGCTCCAGGTCATGCTGGACGAGCTCGCTGAAGTCGTCGAGAAGTATGGGGACGCTCGTCGCACAGTTCTCTTGGACGACGAGGACGCCCAGGCGGACGCGCCCGCCGCCGTGGAGGCTCAGCTCGCGGACGAAGACGTTGTGGTCACGCTATCGGCGCAGGGGTACGTCAGCCGGATTCCCATGCACCTGTATCGACGCCGAGTCGGTTCTGGGAAGGCCCTCGCGGGTATGGAGCGGTACGAAGACGACTACCTCGAACGCTTATTCGTGGCGCGCACCCAAGGCTGGATTCTGACGTTCACAGAAGGCGGACACTGCCACTTTCTCCGTGTGGCGGACGTGCCGGAGAGTGCGCGTGCATCTCGCGGAAAGTCTGTGTATTCACTGCTTGACGGTGCGGACCGAAGCGACAAGATCGTATCGATGATTCCAGTCGACAATCTCTCGGTGGAGGGACGTTTCCTCGTATTTCTGAGCAAGCTCGGGACCATGAAGCGGACATCATTATCCGAGTTCTCAAATGCCCGCGCGAATGGTATCAAGGCTGCTGGCGTGAAGGGTGGTGACGTGATCTTGGATGTTGCGATGTCGGACGGCACGGCGGAACTCATGTTGTTGTCGCGTTCGGGGCGGGCCATTCGATTCCCCGAGGAGCAGATCAGCATCGTTGGTCGGACGGCAGCGGGCGTTAAGGGCATGTCGTTGAAGGACGACGAGGTGATCGGCATGCTTTTGATCCGGCGAGACTCGACGGTGCTCACGGTCAGCGAGGACGGTTTGGGCAAGCGCACGCCGATCGACGACTTTCCACTCCAGAACCGGGGCGGCATGGGCAACCTGTTCACGCCAACGTCGGGTGATGTGTCACCCATCGTTTGCGCCTTGGAGGTCATGGAGGCCGACGAGGTCATGATCATTACAGCCGGCGGGCAGGTCACCCGTGCGGCTGCCGACTCGGTACCTGTGCAGGGGCGCCGGACCCAAGGAAAGAGCATGGTAGCGATCCCCGAGGGTGACCGGGTCGTCGAGGTTACACGGGCGTCCGGACGGGGTGGGGCTCCCGCGCGCGACGATGTCGGCGAAGAAGAGAACGAGGGTCAGCTGGACCTTCTCGGCTAACCTTATCTCCTGGGAGCCTCTGGCGGGACGCGGGTAAGTAAGCCCTCTTCGGGTAGTCGCCTCAGGATACCCACAGTGAGTTGTGTGAACTCGGGGGCGATATCGTCAGCGGCGCACCGAGCGCCTCTCGATCCGACCTCACGTCCCTCGAGACGGCATCCGCAAGAACCCGGATGTGCCACATCGGCTGAGGGGTCAGATTATTGGGGCCGACTCTGCTCGGGCAGTTGCTTTGACCCGAAGCGGAGCCGGCCATGAGTAAGGAACGGAAGGCCCCATGCGGCTGAACGGATAAACGATTTCATAGCTTTTTACAGAAGGATGCGCTTCGTGAACCATCGATCTCTCTTCATAGCGATCTTCGCCCTCATTGCTTCCGCCTGTGCTGGCGAAGAGGCACCGGAGGCGGCGACCGAATCCGCCGCGGCGGCTCCCAATCTGATTGTGGCCGGCGAGACCCACTTCAGTAATCTTCGACAGCTCACCCACGGTGGTCAAAACGCCGAGGCCTATTGGGCGTTCGACGGATCTGCTCTGATCTATCAGGCCAAGAAGGACGATCTGGAGTGCGACCAGATCTTCATCATGGAAATGGCCAGTGGTGAGTCGGAGATGGTCAGCACGGGCGAAGGACGTACCACCTGCTCGTACTTCTATCCGTCGGGCGAGCAGATCGTCTACTCATCCACGCACCATCATGACGCATCCTGCCCGGTCGAACCGGATTTCACGATGGGGTACGTCTGGCCGATCTATCCGTCCTACGACGTCTTCATCGCGAATGTTGACGGCTCCGACCTTCGTCAGCTGACGGATACCGACGGATATGACGCAGAGGCGACCGTGTCGCCGGCCGGGGACAAGGTGGTTTTCACGAGCATGCGTGACGGTGACCTCGAGCTGTATTCGATGAACTTGGACGGGTCTGATGTGCGCCGACTCACGGATCGTCCGGGCTATGACGGCGGCGCCTTTTTCTCGCCAGATGGCTCTCAGATCATTTGGCGGGCGAGTTACCCTGAAGGGGAGGAACTCGCGGACTACCAAGGCTTGTTGGCTGAGGGGCTGCTTCGCCCCGGAGAGCTCGAGATCTTCGTGATGGACGCCGACGGATCCAACCAACGTCAGGTCACGAATGTCGGCGGAGCAAACTTTGCTCCCTACTGGCACCCGGACGGCGACAGGATCCTATTCAGCTCGAACCACCAGGACGAGAGCGGCCGTGAGTTCGACATCTTCATGATCAACCTGGACGGGACCGGGCTCGAGCAGATCACGCATTCGGCGGAGTTTGATGGGTTCCCGGTGTTCTCGCCTGACGGGACGCAGTTGGTGTTGGCTTCGAACAGGAATAACGGCGGAAATTCGGATACGAACATCTTTATCGCAGACTGGATTAACTAGCAGGCGGGGTTCTCCGGATACAGCACGTCGAAGGCCTCCGCGCTAGGGCGCTGCGCGGGGGCTTTCGGTTGTCCGGGGGTCTGGTGACTTGGGGCGGGGGGCTTAGTTCGTTGTCCGCTTCGCTCCGAGGCCAAGGCCTCGAGCCTAGCGCGGAGGCCTTCGACGCGCTGTATCCGGACGGGTAGCGTTGGATTCCGCGGTCGTTTCTTGGGGGGTCACGGGGGGTGCTCGCTTCGCATCGCTACCGGGCTCGCTGGCGCATCGCGGGGGGTGCTCGCTTCGCATCGCTACCGGGCTCGCTGGCGCATCGCGGGGGGTGCTCGCTTCGCATCGCTAC
>Ga0233427_10000506_pt1 | contig 49656 bp, 51 predicted proteins | sample SI_118_April2016_5_FD_179885 | JGI IMG/M metagenome (GOLD analysis project Ga0233427, IMG submission 179885) | Seawater microbial communities from Saanich Inlet, British Columbia, Canada - SI_118_April2016_100_MG | ecosystem: Environmental > Aquatic > Marine > Inlet | place: Canada: British...
GATTTTCCCGCCCCCCAAATTGGCTTTGACAAATACCTCAGTCGAGTCCCATTCAGGCACCCGGTTACGGGTCTCCACATCCGTCAGGTCAAGCGCATTGAAGTCAACAAGATCACCAGTGGCGATGTCGATGACGTTGGGGCTTTCATAAGCGGGGGCTGATGGCGCCCAATCCCGCCATCGTGGTAGGTCAGTTTGGTCGAACGGGTATTCTATGTCCCACTCGTACCCTTGGCTTGGAGGGAGGATGGCGTACGATCCGTCGCCTCGAAAATCGATCCCGTCAAACTTGGGCCAGTCTGTCCCTCGACTGTTTGATCCTACGCGCGGCCCTCTGCGCTTACCGTCTTTGGGGTGCTCGAAATAGTGGTGAACACCCCGCTTTGTTTTTACCCGTACTGGTGAGGATAAGCCTTCCTCTATAGCAAACTTATGCGCTTCCTCACTATCGCAGTCGACGATAAGTATTCCTGATAGTTCTCCTGTAACGACAGCAATTCTGGCTTCAGGCCAATCCGTAAACCACTGCTCAACTTCAAGTTCCGTTGGGCGTCGTGTTTGGAATCGCTTCCACGATATATAAGGCTTTTTGTTTTGCGGGTTGATCGGAATGATCGGCCAACCCAACTCAAGATACTCTCCCGCCGCGTCAAGTGCTGACGCCTCCCTCGCTATCTGAACCATGCTCTTTGCTCTCCTGTATTACGTACTTCTCGATTCGCACATGAGGGAACGCGCTCAACATTCGCTCAAGTGTTCGTAAGGTCACATTACCTGTGCGGCACCATCTATATGGGGCGGTACGTGGCACGCCGATGGCTTCGGCCACAGCCCTTGCTCCACCCTGATCGCTGATTAATCGGGCCAAATCTATTCTTCGCATCTTAACTCCCGTCGTGATAAAAGGCGTCCCAACAACACCGGAAAGGTGTGGACAGGGCACCGGAAAGGTGTATAATAAGCCGGACTCAACGATCAGTCAAGGGGAGTGAAAATGTCGGGGAAAATAGTCTCGATTGCTGTTGAATCAGATGAATGGGATGAGTTTGAAGGAGCGCCTTTAAAGCCCTCCAAAGACGTTCTACCCGGAGCCGCATGGAAGCAAGCACGAGAGGATGTGCGTGCTGCGAACGAACGCCTGACAGTCGCTGAGAACGCCGTACGTGAACTATTGCCTGATGACCCAACAGTGGGGTCTACCGAGATCGCAAAGTTGGATGGGCATATATGTGCAGTGCTTAAAACACACAGTCGGATGACGTGGGATTCCTCAAAACTCCTGACATTTATACCGGGAATTGAGGGGGCACTCAAGTTGTCAATATGTAAGGCTGAGTACGAGAAGTTGGATGATGAAGTAAAAGCCAAACTTGATACAGCACTAACACATATTCCGTACGAGAGACTTACGTTCGTTGAATTCCATAACGATATGGAAGTAGACGATTTTCTGGAGCATGAAAATGTTTAATACGAAGAAAACGAATGACACGAAGTTTATTAAAGACAAGACCCTGCTTATGGGGCACCACGGGTGGGGTAAGACTCATCAATGCAGGCACTACGCTGAAGCGTATGGCAAGGGATTAATCCTTTCGGGAGAAGGGGGTCTCAAATCCTTGGAAGACACGGACATTGAGTACGTGGATTTCAAATCATGGGATGGAGATCACAGGCCGGAGGATGGTGTGTACTCATTCCGTGGGATAGTCAGGATGATGGGTTCCCCAGAGTTCGTGAAAGAAGGTTATCAATGGCTTGTGGTTGATAGCCTAACTGAACTGTCTGACCAGTTGATGGAACACTGCGAAGAAGAGTTCAAAGATGTGACCAATGGGTTTGTGAAGTGGGGTGAGTACAGTCGTCTGATGATCGGCGCCTTAAAGTGGCTACGGGATATAGACATGCACATTTACATGACATGCCTAGTGTCGGAAGAGTCTGATGACAACGGTAACGTAAATTACTGGCCCCTTGTTAAGGGTAACAAAATCGCAAAGCAATTACCCGCGCTGTTCGATCACGTTTTCTGTGGCGTGCGAACTACTGATGGTGATAAGAACTCGCCAACGATAAAGCGTTTCATCATCACGGAAGAAGTTCGGGGATGGCATGGGAAGTCTCGTGATCCTCGTGGACGTTTGAAGCCGGTTGAGCCGTGTGACAACGTCGTAACCCTTTTGAAATTGATACGAGCGACCGAAGAACAGTACGCGAAATATCGAGAAAGCCAACAACGCCGAAGTAAGCCAACGCAAATTAAAACGAAGGAGAAAGCAGCATGAACGCATTCGCAAGTTTTTCAGACCTAGACCTATCCGCAGTAAAGGAAGCCAAAGGCATTTCAATCCTTCAGCCGGGTACGTACGATGTACGTGTCGCTAACGCTGAATGGCAAGAGATGAATAACGGTAATGGCCATCAGGTGATGGTCGAACTCCAAGCCGTAGATGGGGGTGGATCGATCCGACATTGGATTAACGTACATCACAAGACAAGTAAGATGGCTCAAGAGATTGGCCAACGCCAACTCAAGAGTTTACTGCAATTTGGTGGGCATCCTAGTCCAGACAAGCCGGGTGATATTGCCACCATTCGTGGCTTGCATGTGGGTGTGGTTGTGGGTATGTCGAAAGAGCGGCGTAACCCAAACACAGGCAAGATCATGGAAAGCCGACCAGAGGTGAAGGGGTATCGTATGCCAGATAATGACAGCGCCCCCGTACCAGAGACGGCGGCGCCGTTCGACGATTCACTCCCAGACTTTTAATCATAAGGAGAAAGGGGGGCGATGCCCCCCTTTTTGCTTGAGGGTTTTATCATGCTAATACAGCAAACAAGTGTGGATGCGTATAGATCAATCGGTACGTCATTATCAAGCCGGGTACTTGCGTTAATGGGTGGGCAACCGCTTACCTGTGACGAAGCGGAAATAATTCTTGGCGCAAAGCATCAATCTGTTTCGTCAACCATCCGCGCTTTAGTAAAGAAGAAGGTGCTTTCGGATACGGGTGAACGTAGGCAAACACGATCAGGGCGTATGGCAATAGTGTGGGGTGTAATACATTGATAGCCCAAACACTTATGGACGCGCTCGAAAAGGAGGGCGATCCGATTCGGTACAAGACACGCTCCTATATAGGGGCGTCAATTATTGGTAACGACTGCACCGCTTACCTACACCTATCCATGCGTGGCTTTCCAGAGAACACACCCCCGCCAAAACTCTTGCGCATATTTAATGTAGGACACGCCCTTGAAGACATGGTCGTGGCCGACCTAAAGAAGAACGGCGGCTATGGTGTGAGTGAGGTGGATGAATTAACGGGCGACCAATACGAGTACACAGCGTTAGGTGATCATGTCGTGTGCCATCTGGACGGGATCATTTATGTGGATGAGGAGCCGTGCGTGTTGGAAATCAAGACGATGAACAAGAGTAAGTTCAATGCGTTTGAGAAGAAGGGGGTAAAGGTTTCTCATCCGAATTACTTTGCGCAGTGCATGTTGGCTATGCACTTGAGCAAGTTGGAGAAGTCTTACCTACTCGCGATCTGTAAGGATGATTGTCGATATCATGTACAGATTATTGAGTACGATGAGTTTGAGGTGGCGGCGCTGCGTCAGAAAATTTCCCAAGCCGTTTCGGAGCCAGAGAGGATTGCGCAGACGGATTCAGATTGGCGCTGCCGAGGATGCTTTAAGCGCACTTCATGCTGGCACCCAAGCGAGATCAAGCCCAAGCCAAGTTGTAACCTATGTGAGCATGGTATGCCTGACATGTACGGTCAGAGTAAGCAGTGGTACTGCCACCATCACGACCGGCCCGCTAAGGAGCCGTGTGATGAGTTTAAGTTATTTGTACTTTGATCCGCCGTACTTTGATCCGCCGTACTTTGATCCGCTATAGCGTCCGCTACCGGATGATTTCTCGCCACCCATTAGATCAACCATACTTTCCTTAACTGCTTTCAAGCCTCCCACGACGGGGATGCGTTGAACAACTTCACGAGCGGCTTGCCGACCCTTACCGTTGGGGTCTCCCTCTTCACCCCATAGTAAGTTACCCAAACCACTGGCCGTGTTCCACGCGCCAATGGTTTGTCCGAATGTTGGGCCAAGCACATTACTCATTGCGCGGGAGTAGCCGTACATACCATTGTCCGCTTGCTCTACGACATTATGCAGGAGTTCGAGGTAGAGACCGAAGCCACCCATGTGCATCATGCCTTCGATATACCATCCGGCGAAGTCGTTGGGATCGCCATGAAGGTCTGGGTTGTAGCCAACGGCTTCAAGCCAAGAGATGTTCTTGCCGTGTCGATCACGGATAACCCCTTGCTCCTCGTCGCCACGCATCTGTATTGCGTCCTTAGCGGATATAGCCATAGCACCACCGGCTGGCCCCATTACCGCGAGCATAGCGAGGGGTTTATAAGAGTGCAGGTTCTTCGGGTCTTTAACAATCTCCATGATGCTGTCTTTACTCAAGCGGGCCATCATCATGGGGAATGATTTCAACTGCCAGACCATCGCACCCGCTGGGGTCTGCGCCCATAGCGGTATGTCGTTTGTGTTGGGAGCGAAGATCGTATCGTTAGCGAACTTGATAAGCGCGTCGCGCATCTGATCGCTCTGTAGAACCAGTTCAGGATCGATGGCTTCGTCATACTGCATGCCGATATGATTTCGGTTTTTGACTAGGCTCTCGATAGATGGAGAGTTTGGTCGAGCGTAATTGCCAAGACCATATTTCTCCAGCACCCGTTTGGCCTTCCTTCCTTGTCGGCTATTTAAGCCATGCTTTGCGATACGCCGCTGTTCAGTCTTAAACCACTCGAAGCCAATGATGCCTGCCATTTCACGCATGGAGTCTGTCCACGGTGATAGCATGGTTGCGTTGAAGAAGGCGGTTGTGAGTTTGGAAGCATCCGCCCCGTACAGCCCGACAAGCCTGTTGTGTACATAGTTCTCGATTGACAGGCCAGAGTCGCGCATCATTGCCCTGTAGTCAGGGTCAGATGCGTACTTGTGCATACCGCGAAGCCACGCGCCAACTTCACCAGAGCGTAGTAAGGGAATGAATGGGTCAGTTAATGATGTAACCGTGGTGAAACTCAGCATCGTTAGCGCATTCATGTTGCGCATAAACTTAGAGATGGGGCGCATCGCTGTATGGAAATGTGAATCTCCTACAGGCTTACGCATCGCTGCCATGAGAAGGTCTTCCATGACTTTCACTTCACTCGGCGCTACTTGACCCCTTTTTGTGTGGCTCTCTAAGCCAGCAACAATGGCTTCGGCCCGGCGATCCCACTGAAACTGCTTCTTACTATCGAGCGGGAAACTAAATAGTTCTGGATTTTGCAGAATCCGATTTGCTTCGGCGATGCCTCCACGATTCTTAATGGCGTCGATTACATCATCGATCATTTGAGTGGCAGCAAATTCGTTCTCCTTGAACGGAGCAGGAATCTGATCGGTGCGTTGCATGGTTTCCACCTTGCCATCTACGACGCCTCTGATCGTGCGGCGTATTTCCCGTGGCTTCAACAATGCCTTAACGGCGGCCTCCTTACCTTCCTCAATGACGCGCATGTACATAAGCGCGCCATGATTGCCTTGACCAAATCGTTTTGCAAACTCGATCTTTCTAGTGGAGCCATCCAAATACTTGGCAAGGATCGCGCCAATATCATTTTCAAGAAACTCACCAAGAGCAAACAAATCTTGCCGAAACTCTGGGCGATGCAGTTTAATCATTCGTTGATAGTCAACATGATCTAATCCCGCATCATTCTTGGTTGCGTATTGCGGGGGTATATGAGTGCCATCGTCATCGATGATATTCCTTACCATCTTCTTCGCAATTCTTCGGGCGTCCTCTATGCCGAGAGTATCGTGACGTTCTCTTGCCTCACGTATAAAGTAATCGGAAAGTTTTTCTACGGCCCGCGCTTGATTCCTTTGTAGTGATTCCTTAGACCATATCTGAGGAACATAGTTTTCCTTAATGCCTGAGTGCATGATCCCGTAGTGAATCATGGCATCCTTTTCATTATTAAAAGTTTCCCTGATTCTCTGGTACGCGCGTCGTTCAGCGGCGTTAGCCAATGCTCGACCTTCTCCAGTACGAAGCGCCATGATGACTCTTAGTTCTGATGGCGTTGGCTTGGAGCGGGCACGTACATCTATTGATCGCTTGAACCAGCGTTGCACTGCATTGCCGGTGCCGGGCAGGGCATTGAGTGCGCGTACGATTGGCATGATCTTGCGGCCAATCTCGTTATCGACGCGCTCGAAGATGCCTGTGCCATTCTCTTTCTGAAGGAAGTCAGAAATAAAATTGTCGCCATATTTGCGTAAGCGGGCGGAGCCTTTACGTAGGAAATAGACCGGGCCTTTGCGGAAGCCTTCGGCAATATCTTCTGGCGATGGGCCTCCCCTGCCTCTTATTGAATCAACGAACCGGCCAACTGTACCATCTGAACTAGCCACGGTATGGGAAACACCTACTGTTGATCCGTCTCCTCCCTCTAAAATGTCACGGACTATCGGGGTGACAATCGTTTCGTTAGTTGGGTTCGGATTTAACTCAAGAACTTCTTCTTCCGTGAAGTATGGGTCATTAAGTTTCTTCGCCTTCTTAGTATCGAAGATGACGTACTCTGTATGGTTATCTCTCAAGCCACCAACTGAACGATGCTCTCCCGTGAAACTTATGCCATCGTAGCCCATGTCAGAGAGAATCTTGTTTACTCGCACTTTTGCAGTGGCTTCGTTTGCGTTGTCTCCATTCGCTAGAGTTCGCCACATTGCTTTGTATAATTCGCGTCCGCGATCTACTCCTTCCCTGCCAGCCACTGCGAGAATATTTCCAGTTGCGGACATGGATATAGCATCTCCATCCTTTGCAACACTGTTCATGAACTCAGAGATTAGCCAATTTGAGGGGTCGTTCTGCGCGCTTCTAGTGAAGTCTGCATATCGATTGCAAGAACATGCGATTGGGGCAACCTGATCATAGTTGCGCCCGGTAACTTTTCTTAATTGGCTTGCTATACGTCCTTCAATCTCGAAGAGTTCATCTAAACCAGCATCAGTTAGCGAGTACCAGTCGCCTTTTACTTTCGCTTCAGCAATATCTTCGCGAATAGAGGATAGGTTGGAAGCCAATGATTCCGCTTCATTTACCTTTTCAAATGGGGCTTCAGCATCGTTAAGGTGCTGTACGACAATGTCTTCAAGCGTTTTCTGATAGGGCTTGGAATGGGTAGACGCATAAACACCGCTACCAAACTCACCTAATTCTGGGAGGAGGGCGGCTTCACCGTTGGAGCGCACAAAGTAAGGAGTTACCCCTGACGCGGTTCGCGCCATGCCTGTGCTCACGAAAGCGGCAAGGTTGCTTTTCTCTCGCGGAGTCATACCGTCGAGCAGGTCTTTCGCGTATTGGCCAGCGTATTCCTGAGATACAGAGGCGTCCTCCTTTAGGCGGAGAGATAGGTCTCTCGCCCGGACACCCCGACTCGATCCCATCGGATCAGCGTGATCAGATATTCTTGGGTGAGTTCCATACATACTTTCAAGGGAACTGATGCCATCCATCATGTATGCGACACTGGAGTTCAGGCTATCCATAGCCGATGTAACGTCTGCCAATGATTCATCTCTCACACCACGTAATGGCGCGTTCCCTTCTTTGGCGTAACTTGACCAGCGTTGGAGAAATTCTGCGTCGTCTTTGAAGTTGGTCTTGATTGCCGAAAGTTCTTCCGGTGTTAACAGGCCAGCACGCATGGCGAATCTTGCCAACTGTACTGCGTCCTTTTCTTTAACCGCAGTGCGGACTTGATTACGGAATGACCGAAACTCCTCGTTGGAAAAATCCGCAAGGGTTTTATGTGGGGTATCTTGCAATGGCTTGCCAGCCAACTTTGCAATGTGCTCATTGGTAATCGGAGATGCCGGGTCTGTAAGCCCAGCGATATTGAAGATGCGATAAGAGACGAGGCGGGCATCTGCCGTTTTTGTTGGAGTCCGCTCTGTAATTCGAGAAAGCGTCTCTTGGATGTGGGGTCTAGCCAAAGAGGGGATGCCATCTACGGGGGCTGTAGATGCAGAATCAGTAGTTTCACGACCTGCTATATCTACCTCAATCCTAGATACAGTTGGCTTGTCTTGGGTTCTCTTTACCTTATTATTCGCCCTGCGAATTATCTCAGATTTGATTTGAGCGATCTCCATTCGCTCCGCTTTAGTCTTACCCGCGCCGAGTTCAGCGAGCCTGCGGATCATTTCTGGTTTCTGTGTATTGAAAAGTTCCTGTGGGATATTGACACCCTCTGCCGGTGGCTTGCCCTGTACTATACGAATCTCAATCTCTCTTGCCGCATCCTTGGCTTTGATGGGGTCGGATGTTCTGTTGGAAATAATGTCGAACAACTGATCGTTGTCCAGTTCTTTCGTGGTGTAGCCACCAGTGACTCCGTATTTTTCTTTGTTCTTCCTTAATACAGCGCCCTTCTTTTTCCCCGCTCGATTGGCTTTCTCTTTGTTAGCGGAACGATCTGTGCGTTCCCACTGAAGCCCGGTCACTTCATCACGACGTAAGCCTTGTCGGAATTGTGTGGGGATTAAGTCAATCCACCCTTTGTTTGAGGTTATACCAGCGGCTGACTGCCATCTTTGAGCGAAGACGTACCCTAATTCTCGAAGTACATTCTCTGTGTCCGGCATATTAAATATGGCTTCAATAGCGAGACGCTCATCATCCCCCATAAATGCGGTATCGTCAGCGTCCTGCTTTGCAAGCCATCTATCCGCTTCATCCATATCAACATCTAATTTCTCGCCGCTGGCTGGATTGATTGCGTTGCCTTCCTCGTCTAGCATTATCCTGTTAGCCGCGTCAGACAAGTCTTGGACGTGCCGCCCAAAGGATTCGTAATCGACAACCTCTCCCTCATCATCGACAATATCGCCAAGGTCATCAAAGTCGAGTTCAGACCGTTCCCTGTCAACTAGAATTCTGCCGTTATCTCCCCACTGACCTTCTTTCCAGTGCGCGGTTTCGTCGAAGGGAACGACGCGCCCATCTGATCCCCATTGGCTTACCGTCTTAACTGTTGAAAGTTCGCCATCGGTTATCTCGAAAATCTTTGTGGCTAACGAGATTAGGGATCGCCTCATCGGTCGGCCAAGTTGTTTTTCGTGGCTTGAGTCGAGCAGGTTGGAGGCAAGATTACGCGCGGAAATAGATAGCCGATCTATATCGGTAGAATTTTTCGCGTCCTCTAGTTCTCTTGAGATTGTGTCAAACCCACCCATTCGCGCGAGCAATTTGTTGGCGTGACCGACGGTTAATCGATTGAATTTATATTTTTGTAAATCCTTTGCGATTTGAGATCGAGCCGTATCAAGCATGCGGGACTTGAATTCATCAGGGAGAACTCGATCAAGAATTTCTCTGACAGCGGGGTCGATGTAATCTCTTGCTGCCGGGTCGGCTTTCATCGCATCGCCACGTATTAGCCCTGCGATCTCACCTAACTGTTTAACGGTTTGTTTCGTATTGAGCATCACAGTCTTCCACCATTTCTCATCAAGCGCGCCGGGCATGCGTCGAAGTAAGAAAGCGGTGGCGTTTTCTGCGAAATATTCATTTGGGCTGTTTGCAATATTGCCGGGAGAGAAGTCGCCCATTAGTCCACTGACATCAGCGTCTAACTGGTCGCCAGTTCTACCCCTTATTGCGTTTTCCCAGTAGTAAAGACGTTCGTTATCGGTTAAGACATTAGCGTATGCCCAGTGCATGATTTCGTGGGTAGTGATATGAAGGGCAGGCTTATAACCCCCCGTCAACCCCCTGTTAGTTATTGAAATATTAGCGGGAGGCGCCTTAGCAGTGAATCCGCCTTCATTCTCTGGGTTGTTATCTCTATATTTATCTCGATTAGATTCGATGCCAAGTAAGTCTGGTTTTTCTTTTAGTCTCGGATAATTATCAGTTGTTAAATCCGCAAACGAAGGAGCAATATCATTAGTGTCGCGCGTGAGATGTTCCATAATCTCAAGCACCGCGCTTGTAGTCTTTTGATCAGACCAGAAAAGATTTTTGATCTGGTCGTATGACTGCTGACGTGTGGCTTCTCCGTAAATAATCCCTCCGGGGAAAGCCTTATGTCTTATCCGGTAAAGATTCGACAAGGCGAGAATGTGTTGTTTGTAATCCCCCTTAACCCACTCCCTTCCTTTAAGTCTTGGAGCGACCGCTGGCCAACTAACCTCCAATCTAGTGAGCATTTCTTCAATAGTGCGGACATCAATATGGGCTGTTGGGGTAATGCTCTTATAGAAGCGAGCCAAGTAATTAAGTGACTGTACATCCATGTCGCCAAAATCAATTATCTCGTCTTGTACATCTCGAAAATTAACAGGCTTTAGAGGTGTGTCGGATTTAGTTGGAGAAACAAACCCGCCTACTTTATACCTATCAATAATGTGGGCGTCTTTGGGATCATCAGGAACAAAGTCCTCTATAGCCTTCTGGCTAGTGGCTCCCTTGTATTTAATGGGAACCGTGCCGGTGATCCACTCATTCATATCGCCCTTGGCGCCGATAATGGTTGCAGCACTAGCATTACTTTGCCCCTTACTTTCAACTCGGAAGTAAGAGGTCTGAAATCCACTGGGGTTAGATTTTCCTTGTACTGTGGGGGTACGCCTTAGTACCGCAGTTACCCTTGCATCAGGATCGAGTTCCTTTCCAACATCTGATGAGGTCTTTCTCTTTCCCTCCGCTCGGGCTTCGCGCTTTCTTTTAAAGGCTTCCCTTATCCTTTCAACACGAGAGTCAACCTGCTCGTCAGACATATCAGCGATGCGGCGTTCTATTCGTTCGTTTGATGCGACGCTATCCTCTGGCGACTCTTTGCGTGGCGATGTGGGTAGTTTGCTGAGTGTGGCTGGAGTGACCTTACCGCCACCTATATCTGAGATCGGCTGTTTACCCTCACCACGGGCAACCAACATCTCATCAAAGTTCTCGTCCGTCCAAGTCTTCTTAGTGATGGGGTCGTACCAAAGTTTGGCTTTCCTTTTTGACCACTTTGGAGCGGTGTATACCGTGCCATCCTTACGGCTATGCTGAATAATCTCACTGGTAATCTTCTCGCCTTTTACTGCGAGAAAGGGAACCGGATCGGATGAGCCAGTGATTTCGGCTTTGGCGCGGGCAGATGAAAAGCCTTCCGTCCCGTCGTTATTCCAATCTCGACGAACATTTGTTCGAGTAGGTCGTCGCGCTCGGCCGGGAGTGATGCCAATGCCGGTGGCGATGCGGCCAGATGAGGAGCCGGGGGTTCCTTTGGTGGCTACCCTTACCTGTGCCTGTTCGATCTCATCTTGGAGTATTCGATTTCTAATCTTCTCGAAGATGGGGTCTTGGAGTATGCCCTCACCTTTGTTCGCCTTTGCGCGACGAGAAAAATCACGCATCGCTATGATGTTAGGGACTAGATCATCAGGAACTTCCGAAAGAGGTAGTCGCGATACATCTTCAGGGATGTCAAATGTTTTGCGATAGAAGGCGCGAGTGGCTTCGATGATTCGGGTTAAGGACTCTCCCTTTGCGCCCTTAAACATGTTACGAAGTTTCTCTGACTGCTCGATGCGGGCCGCGATTGATTTGCGAACCGGGTTCTGCATTTTTCTAGGAAGTTTAGAAATCTCAGCATCAAAGTCAGGGGGTGCGGTTGTTGCAGAATCAAGTGTGTCGGTTTCCGATATTGGCTTGTACCTTTCATCCGAAGCCAGTTTTGCTTTTAATGATTCGCCAGCCGCCTGCCAGTCGCCATCAATTTCACGATCCAGCAAGTCATCAACAGCGTCATCAATGGCTTCGTGAAGCATTGGCCGATGTTTTGGAGTGGCTGCCCAATCATCATAGTAAGCATCAGTGAATCCCAAGGCTCGGAATGACGCATCAATTTCATCAATAAGGGTTCCTTCAAGCCCTTCAAGTGCTTCGCCTTCTTTGGATTTTTGCAACGTGGCCAGTCGATCTTCAATAGCCGCGCTTAATTCTTCCTTGCTAAGTTTGGGATCGATCCTCTCATCGGACGACTTATTTAGTTCGCGAGCGATCTTCTGTAGAGCGGCCTTACCGCCGCGAGTTACACGAAGGACGTTATAGTTTTCTACATTCCCTTCACCCCATTGGTGAATCGTGTTAGAGATGAACGGGTCTTTATCTAACGGCGCATCTTCTGGAATGGCGGGGCTTGAATCAACATCCGCGTCTGCGGGTGGAATATCAGAATCAACTGGGGCCGGATCGCCCGTGTTATCCGTCGTTGTAGGCTCCCCAATTTTGGTTTGCGCCTGTTGTTTGGAGGCTGCGGGCGATAAGGTGAGTAGCCGATCATCAATGGATTTGACGTTGTGCGCGTTAGAGTCTGCATTATTGACCGCGTCTACAAGAAGTTGCTCAAGTTCTTCTAGTTCTTCCGGTGGTAATTCCCCTGAGTTGCGTTTGGCTTCCAGCGCGCGATGAAGTCGTTTGACCTCTTGGAAGTATTCTCGCTTATTAATAAAATCTGCTGCGTCAGCGCCGTCCGCCTCTAGTGTTGTTGCGTTCTGTTGAGCGTTATGAACTTCAGCGTTGATACGGGATGGAACATCATCGTATTTAAGAGGGGCGTTTAGTTGATGGCTCGTATCGATTTTATTTGGATTAGGCTCGTGCTGTCCAAGATCGACGCGCTCATTAGCGGGCATGTTGGAGTGATCATTGGGGGTTATATCTCTCTTGGCGTAAGATTCAAACCATTTTGTGTTCCCCGTCTCAACGTCAACCATTGCGGCGATTTGCTCTGGCTTCCAGCCATTACGAGTTAGTCGTTCAATGGTTTTGTTTACTTGGTTTGTTGTTAATTTCGCACCAGCGGCTGCGAACAAGCCACCGAACACACCACCCGCCACTGCACCAAAGCCAGCGGCTTGGCCAACTCGTCCCATATCGACTGAATCTTGAATACCGAGTTCAACATCTGTGGCTTGGGTTCCGTACTCAAGCCCGGCTTCAATACCGCCAGAGAGAACACTCTCTCCCGCCGCTCCCTGTAAAGCGCGTTTACCTATTAGTCCAGTAGGTTTGCCAACCGCCTTTGATGCGGCATAGCCAGCGCGTGCGGCTTTAGCGCCCCAGCCAAGGGGGAGAAGGTTGGTTGGATCGGTGACTGCGGCAGTGCCCCATTCGTATAGGCCGGTTCCCCAACCCATACCGCCTTCCTCATAGAAGGATGGCATCTCGTGGTAGGCTTGGCGGAGTCGGTTGTTGGCGGAGCGGACATCCTCATCTTCAATACCAGTGGCGGTAAGGTAGCCTTGATCGCCATTGATGGCGGAGTATGTGTTACCTAATGACCAGACCATGTCGCTGTACCAGCGATCAATGGCTTCGTCGTCATTGTTAAAGTGAACGCCGCGCGCGTTGTAGACCTTGTAGATGTCACGCAGGAGCGCGGGATTATTTCGGAAGTTCGACACATCCCCAATTGGTGAGTTCGGATCAGGGAGGTCAGGTATAACCGTGTCAGACCACTCATCCGGGGTGTATGCACCGCCCGTGAGGGTTAGGTCTTTACTTGGATCGTATTGTTTTACCATGTTAGTCTAATCCGCCTACTGAAGTTTTTCCCAGCGGGATGTTGAAGGCGCCGAACTTCGGTTCAGACCACTCAGTAGTTAATTTAAGCCGTTGCGCAAACTTTCGCGGTTCCATGTTGTATTTTTTTGCATAGGCTAGAACCATTTGCTTACGCATATTAGGAGGCCAGTTGGCTACGCCGCCCCAAACTGGGCTAATCCCGTCTGACGTTTTTCTGATCTTCCCCTGCGAGTTAATAACTTCTTCAATCTCTCCCGCAATGCGCTCGAAGTCTTGATCAGATAGTGTCGATCCTTCTTGGGGTATGGGGGTAGTAGTCCCGCCTTGAGTATTTGAAGTAGTGGTTGGTCGTTCATCAACCGCTCTGATCTTTTCTTGAAATACCGCTAATGCCTGACGACCTTGTTCAATCGCGCTCTTATATCTATCGTATTCATCTTTTCGCAGCGCAGGCCCATACTTATCTAAGCGGGCGGAGTCCATTTCTAGTTTGGTGTATTGGTTATGCAGGTACTGATCTAGTTGCGCAATCCTTTTAACCCTATCCTCGTGGGTCATCTCAGCACCACTCTCCTCTAGTTGGTTAAGAATTGCATAACCATTAGAGAGACTACTTCCATCCGCTTGGACTTTCTCGTATTGAGAGATAAACCCATCCGGGTCATCCAGTAATCTCATTGCAGATCGATACATGTTCCATCTTGCGCTTTGTTTTGGGTCTAACGATGTGGTCGCAGGATGTTGTTTGAGAATATTTGCAACAGTGCTTGAAGCGGAGAGGAGATTAACGCCTTCTCCTGATAATTCGTCTTTGCGGGCTTTAACAATCTCTATAGCCGCATTTAGTTGGCCCTTTGTTTTAATTGAGCCGTTCTGAATAAGGATGTCGACGATGCTTAACCCGTTGTCGCCTTTGTTTTTTCCGTCTGATCCTATGTTGAAATGCCGACCAGCAATGAGGCCGAGCATGTTGTCAAGACCCTCTTTCTTAACGAAATTATCTGCACCCGGAGTGATAGTAGTTTCCGCCTCGACCGTGTTGGCGAGGGTTGCTCTTATCCCATCCCCAACATTCTTACGAAGTAATGTTTCTACATCATCTAAGGTGTAGTTTTTGTTTGCTGATTTATTTAAAGCGGTCAACCATTTATCTATAGTGCCAGCGTTGCCATCGTAGAGATCACGCAAGATGCGTGTGGGGTTTGATAACTCTTGCTGCATCGCGGTCGAGAGATACTCGCGATTTGCCTGTTCGCGAGTCGGTGCTTTCTGATCAAGAAACCCTTTTAGACGGGCTTTGAATTCATGACCCAAGGTGAGGTGCCCCAAGCCAAGAGCCTCTATCATTGCGGGCACGGTATCCACCTCTCCTGCTATCGCCCGCATATCTGCTCCGCGTGCATGAAGGATTTTCGATTCGGCCATATCTCTGGCTTTGGAAGGATCGAACCCTGCCATCCATTGCTCGACGATTTCGGGTTCGTTGGGGAATTGCCGTGATAAAACTTCTACCGCCTGTTGAGTCAACTCGTTGTCGTTTTTTGCTACCAAGGCTCGCTCGCCGATTTGATCGTACACCCCTGTCAAAGCCTTGGTTTGTTGTTCGTAGTTAGCGACAGCATCCGCCTTCACGCCGTCCATTATGAGTTGGGCCACTTCTTGGTCGGTGACTAACTGCACATCCTCATCAAAGCCAAACTTTACTCGTATGTCGTTCCGTAATTGTGCTAATGCTGGAGAATCTTTACCGGAGTAGGCTTGAGGCTTGGCTTCGACTTCTTGCCTTACGATGTTGGCCGCCTCCTGTTGCTTCTTTGCTCTATTCTGATCACGCTTTTGCTTGCGTGTCAGGTAGTTAAACTGCTTTGTAATTTCTGTGAAATCTAATTCAGGGTGTATCGCCGTCAATTTTTGAAGCGCCCTTTGCCCTGCCGCCTTGTGCGCCGCTTCATCTAACGGCTTCTGACCGAATGATATTGCGGCCAGTTCTTGGTCTAGTGCTTTTGTAAATAGATCATTTTTATTCTTGTTGAGGGTGATCGCATCAGTCTTTTGTTTGATTTCAAAATTTTTTCTATTCCGATCTTCTGTTACCAAATCCTGAAGATAATTTCTTCGGTAAACAGATTGTGCGTTACTAAAAGTTTTTTGTTGGTTCTCAAAAGTTGTTTGTGTGTTCCCTCTTTGCCTAAGCGTGTAAGCACGATCCTCTTCCTTCTGATTTAATATGTCCTGATTATTCTGATCCGCACGGTCTAATCCGCCCTTACCAAGAATTGCATCAGCGCCGCCGGGGTTAAGTTTTTTAGCAAAAGCATCGATGTCCGCTTTAGTGGCTTGGGGATTCTGGCGGATGAAATTGTTGAGCGTCGTTGCTGCGGCCGCTAACGCGGCTTGATCCTTCTTATCTTCGGCACGCCAATAATCTCCACGCTCCGCCATACCCTCGGCGAATGAACCCATGTATGCGCCTAATCCCATATTTAACTAACCCCAACTCCATGTATAAGGGTTTGAAGCGTCGTAAGCGCCACCGTATCCGGGGAAAGAGGAGGTTCCGCCCATGCTACCCCACGGAATATTTTTAGCGACGTCTTGAAGCCCCGCGCCTGCGGCTTGCATTCCTGTAGAGGGGTCGGCTGTTGGGCTTCGGAATGTCGAACCCATTGCGTTTAGATACCCGGTTGGGTTGTAGATGCTTCCAGCGGTGGTCTTAGTGTTTAAGCCAAGCCATTGGGCTATTGGAGATGTGCTTGGCATCATGTTGCTTGTAGCGGAGCCGATGCCTAAAGTTTGACCCAGACTACCTTGGCCCGGCATCTGATTCCAAATGGCTGATGGAAGGTTCTGGTACGCTGTGGTTGCCGTTGAGGTGCCGGGTAATCCCGTATAGATGGCAGAGCCTACGTCACGATTAAGGATGCCAGAGCCAAGTTGTGGGGCTTGGCCGTACATCCCGACCTGTGGCACTGTGGCTTGCTGGGCTTCTGACATAAGTAGGCCGCGCTTATTGAGTTCATGCGCAATGCGAGCGTCCTCGTTGGACTGGTAGTTCATGATCTCACCCATTGCGGACTGTCTGGCTTGGCCTGATAAGGAAGCCAAAGAGGTAGACATACGAGCGGCGATTTCTGCGCGACGGGAGTTATTATCTGCGCCGTCTGTTCCTACGCCTCGGCGAATGAGGTTGGCTTCACTTTGGGAAGTAGCGGCAGTGAGCGCAGATTTCCAACCGGGCATAACGTCGGCCATGTTGCGTTCGTAAAGTCGGTTAACATCGGCTTCGCCGTAGGTCTCGCGGGATGGGATATCACCAAGAGAAGTCCGAACCCTGTCGATTTCAGATGAGAAATCATCGATAGCGCCGAAGTAACGGTCTTGGTTTATTTTCTGTTCTGCGCGCTCCATCTCTGCTTTGCGTTGATCCGATGCTAATTGAGATATACGCCATGATCTCTCGTCTTGCGCTTCTAATCGATTGGACTCGTGCGTCTTTTGTTCGTATTGACGTTCATTCGTAAGTTTTAATTCAAGTGATCTTAGTTCACGTTCAGCAAATGCCCGCTCATTAGCGGCCATGTTTGAGTTCTTCATGATCTCGCGGATTTCATAGAGGCGATCCATCTGCGCCGCTTGATCCACCTTACCTTGACGCGCAATGTCGTAGTTGCGCTCTTGGAATAATTGGTCGAGGGTTTCTCTTACACGACCCTTCTCGTAATCCCGCGCGTTCATCATCATCATGTCGCGGAACCGCTGTTGGTCTTTATAGTAGCGAGAATCGTTTCGCTCTTGGGCGAGCAACTGCATGGTCAAGCCCTTGTTATCGCCCATCTGACCCATCAGATATTTGCGATACTCCTCCATTTTTGCATCGTACGCTTCCTGCGCCTTTGCCGCCTTAGATGCGCCAATTAGGCCAGCACCGGCCTGAATTACACCAGAGATAATTGCGCCCCACATACTAGAACCTCCTTACGACATCAGTGAAGACATTAAACCCTGTGTCGTCACCGTCTCGTTATCCCTACGCTTCGAGAGTAGGTTGGCATACTCTGCCGGGGTGAGAGCACGGCCACCGAGGCCATACATAAAGGAGTTACCTTGCTGCATCCGCGCGGCTTCTTCTTCTTCTTGCTTCTTCTTGGCGGCCTGCTCTGCGGCGAAGCGCGCTTCCTCATTGCGAATGGCTTCGGAAAGGGCTGTTAGTTCATCACTGGCTTGATCGGCACCATACTTCTGCACATCTGCGTAGAGCGTGTCGTAGTTGGCTTGCATGTCGTCAAGATCGCCAGTAGTGAAAAAGCCGCCTCGCGCATCATTCAGATAGTTTGCGGCTTGGGTTTCAAAATCATCTCGCTTGTCTTCGAGTTCACCAAGGCGGGAAGTAATATCTGAGTCGCCACCTTCATAGGCAGACATGATATCAGGCACTCGTCCGCCAGAATACATGCCGAGTTTTCCGGCATGACGATTCAGGCGTGTAGAGATGTCTCGCATCTTACGCTCTTCCCAAAGATCAAGATCGGAGAGTTCTGTTCCGTATGAGGATAGATCGGTTTCGTATTGGTCAAGTTCGCCAGAGCGTTTTGTTAGTAGATCGCTAAGGGTGTTGTCATACCCTTCAAACTTTGGCTTTAGGCCGGAGATATTTGTGAAGTCTAGTAGGGATTCATAATTATCGATTTCACCTATCCCCTCATCAACATAATCCCGCGCTTCGTTTATTCCACCAAGATCGTAAGTACCCATGCGCCTTAGCATGGAAGCCAATGTAGAGGACTGACCTTTGAGCATACTGTAGTCTGTCTTGATCCTGCCCTGTTCGTCTCGACGATCCTGTTGTAGATCAGCGAGGTCGAGGCCAATGTCACCTAAAGCGCCAGTGATTGGATCAAAGTTGTACTCGTCAAGAAGTTTTGAGCGAGTGCCGGTTACTTCTCGTCCCGCTGTACGAAGCAGTCTTTGTAAATCATCCATACCGGATTCATCGGCGATTGTGTATCCGCCAAGTTGACTGGCATAGTCGTCAGCATAGCCTTGGTATTTATCTTCAAGCCTATCCATGCGGGAAACTTCGTTCGATCTTGCTTGGCGTAGTCCGGCATTTCCATTCGCCCCGATAAGTTTATTTCTGGCTTTGTTTAACCCAGATTTTGACAAGTTGAAATTATAGAAACCCCTTAAGTCATTGAGGTCATTACCTAGAAAATTACTTAGTTTGCCTCTGAGCGCCGATTCTTCTCCAATAGATGTGGGGATTCCTTCCTTGTCAGCGATGGTCATCCCGGCGACGTTGCCCCACAGATCGTTTACGCCGGGACGTAATACATCATCACGGAAAGTGTTGTACCGATTCTCTTTAGATGTCCGTTTCGACTCAGCGCGGCCAAGGGATTCTATATTGGCATTAACCCTCTCTTGGTATGGTCTTAGGAAGGCTCCAATATCTTCGGCTTCACCAATTCTTGCGCCGCCCGTCCAATTAAGCGCGGGATTACCAGAAGAGTTACTGAAGATGTTCGAGTCGTATGTGTTGCCGCTTGTAGTTAGTAGATTGACGTTATAGTCACCTTTACTTGGGGCGCCTGAAGAATCCCATTCATACCCACCGCTATCCAGACTGCTAAGATTGGCTTCAGCGGTTCCTAACTTTTGTCCAATACTGGTCAGACTGTTATCCCTGTAAGAGAAGTCTCCCAAGTCTTGAATCTTGTTAATCGAACTGCCAAAGATTTTCCCGTAATTAGGTAGGGATGAATTATATCTCCCAACGTCTGAGTTCCACCTTTGACGAGCAGTGTTTATACGCTGGTTGTTCATCTGGTTTACTTGCGCTTGCGTATACGGGTCTTTCTTCTTTCCACCACATAATCCCATCTCAATTCACCTCTTTCTCTATTCTGTAAAGCATTCCCATTTCCTTGAACCCATGTCGGCGCATTAGATATGCGCCAAGTTTATTGTCGGTATCCTGTGCTTCTCTATCTGCCCATCCATAACTGTGGCAGAAATATATGTGCGAAGCCTTCTTGGACTTAGCCCACTTAACGTATTTTGAAATAAGCCGTGATCCATCGAGAGTGTTGCTGTAGTCGGGGTGGATAAATATGATCTGATCCATCGACTGCTTTTCCTTACTGTAATAGGGCGACTCGATATAAGCGAGAAGCCCTCCAATCACTTTGTCATCTCGTTCTGCAACTAAAATTAAAGCATCCTGATCTAGTGCGGCAGTTTGAATCTCGGTCATCAGGGTTGAGCGGTCAAACTTTAAGTCCTTGTACGCGCTTCGTTTGTGTACGAGCGCACCAAGGTCTACAAGCGCGGTTAGATAACCCGGCTTTTGTAGGTCGTTAAAAGTGACCTGCCTAACAGACATTACGTTACTGCGGCTATGGCTAGTGTGACTTCGAGATCAGTTGGGGTAGCGCCGCCTGTTACTTGAAAGCCAATGCTTAGGCTCGCAGTGCCAGCGTCTACGTCTATCGCTGATGTGAATGTAAGGTCACTCGTGGTTACTGAGGCGGCTCGGACGGAATCCTTTAGCACGCCACCCACCATGAGTTGTACGTTGCAAGTACCGCTCGCTGTTCGGATACTCATACCTGTTACTTGGATATGATCTTTGTACATGCGCTTTATTACATAGTCCGCGTTCGCGGTTGCGCCCGTGATTTTGTAGTAGAGGCTTTCCGTGATGAGGGTAGTGGGTAACTGCGTGTTAGGTAGTCGACCACTGGAGTCGAGGGAAGCCACGCCGTTTGATGCGCCCATGTAGGTTTTGGGAACTACGGCAGTAAGGTCTACATCGGCCCATAGGGTTGCGGTGCCGGAACCGTTGACCTGTAGGAATTGACTTGCGTTCGTTGAAGTGAAGGTCGGGATCGACTGCTCGGCAGCGGTCGAAAGCCATTGGGTGCCGTTGTAGAACTTGAGTTCGTTTGGCGTGACTGAGGTGTCAAGCCAAAGAGCGCCAGTTGCGGGAGAGGTTGGGGAGGTGCCCGCAATTGTGAGGACAGGGGTTGTCGCCAATACGGAAACAAGGCCGTACACTTTGGCTTGGGGAATCTCGCCCGATGCTATTGAGAGTTTCGTGTAATCAATCAGGCCGGTGCCGGTATCAGTGTATCTGGATTCCAACATAAGGCCGGTGATCACGGTGTCGCCTACGTTTTCTACGGTAAGGATCGAAACAGTATCTGCGGCTGGGATGGTTGATGTAAAGGTGACTGTGTTAGATGTCGGGCTGGTAGTGTAGTCGTACGAACCACCGTCACGCTGAAGCAAGCCATTTCGATAGACCTGAAGGCTGGTATCTGCGTCATGGACAAAGGGAAAAACCGCTTGCCCTCCAGCCGGAACTACGGTGTCAGTGCGTGTATAGCCAGTGATGTCGTCAGCGCGGATTTTGTAGATCGAGACTGTGTCGCCTACTGTGAGGCCAGAGTTGAAAGTTACTGCTCCCGTACTCAATGAGCCGGTAGTGTTACTTTTAGTGTAGTCGTAAGTCGCACCTTCGCGTTGAAGAAGACCATTGTTATAGACTAGGAGTTCGTCTGTCGAAAGTTGGTAGTAATCAAATACCGTTTGGCTCGCGGTTGCTATAGAATCAGCGCGCGAATATATGATTGGCGCACCAATGGTGCCAAGGTCTGCTCCGGGCGTGCCACGGATAGAGTCGATAGTCGCGAGTGTTATCCATCCGGTTTCGGCAGAGGTATATGTCCCTACTCGATACTGTAGGCCGGATGTGACATCAAGACGTAATTCAATAGGGCCGTCAAATACCCCATCGGCGTCGAATAAAATGGCGAGCAGTTCGCCGACCGTCTTATTGCCGAGTTCGGCGACGTTTATGTAGCGAACAAAGTTCTCGAATTCAGTGCTGATATTGCCTGAAGTCAGGTAGTTGTTCGGATACTGTTGGCGAAGGCGGGCCATAGAGTTACCTCATTTTTACGATGAAGCCAACGATTCGCACCAACCCCTTCGATTTGGCTGTAATGCGAAGTCGTAAGCCTCGGAATCTGGCGTTAAACTGTCGATGATATTGCTTGGATAATGGCACGCCAATGTATCTGTTGTCGTCCGTGTCACCACTGATCTCCATTACCCAAGATGCGAGTTGCTTGTTCTCTTCATTCATGGCCTCGACTTTTATCTCTCCGGGGCCGGATGCGATCAGAGTCAGGCTTTGTGATTCTTTCGTCCCCTCCAAATCCTTTAGCCATAGGATTGGGGTCGTAGCAGTCATCTCCGGGGCCACGGACTCGGCTTTTATCTCCTCTGGTTTGTCCACGTTGAACGCACCACCTCCTGTCCCAACAACGAGTTGCCCCCCGTAAAAGGCTCCGCATTTGGCGTTTAGGTAGGTTCCAGTGCTCCACTTGATTCGTCCCTCCTCTGATTGGGTGTTGAGGTTCAAGGTCAGGCGCTGAGTTGTCATGCCGCCGGAAATGGGGAAATAGATGTGGTACTGCTTATTATCTCGGTCAAAGACCGCGCTGACTGTTTCAGGATCGTTTACTTGGGCGAGAAAGGATCGGTACAGGATTTCAATCTTGTCACTCAAGGACTGACTCATGAGTAGGATGCCGTTATCTTCTGAGCGATGGACGGAATGGACACCGGAGCGAGAGCAATACAGGAGGTCTGATCCTGCGGACTGGATCGTGTTGTGGGAGATACAGCCAATGTTGATGGAAGCCCGGTTGTCGAGAAGCCATTTGGCTATGTCGGGATCAATGTCGTATATAAAGGTACGGTCTTCAGTGAAGATCGCCAGTTTTGTTTGCTCGAACGGAGCGATGCCTGTGATACGGCCAGCGGAACCGACGATGTTTGCGATGCTGATAGTGCCAGCGCGTAGGGCATCGGTTGAATCAATGGCTTCATCATCAGGCCAGACTTCGTGATTGTCTACGCGGGACATATAAACCTGTTGCTCTTTACCGGCCACACCAGCGGCTACCATGCGCCGTTGTACTGCGCTAAAGTAGGTGGGGCGCATGATCTCATTCATGGCGAACGATTGATTTCGTCTCCATACGATGCCGTCATAGTAAAAGGATCGTTGGAGGCGTGAGGTGAAATGCACCATCCGATTAAAACTCGTGGAGGTTACTACCGAGTTCGAGGAATAGGCTTCCTGATCCAAGCCATTATCGTTATTTAAAAAGATGGCGCCCGCGCGTTGCTCCGCCCAGACTAATTGATCCTTATCGAGAAACTGCATGTGGGTGATAGGGTAGTTGCCGATCCGATGATGGGCTGGACTTTCACGAATAATCTGACCTTGGAAATCGCAATATGCGTTTTCCAATTTGGACATGTGCAGGGTCTTAGGGGTATCAAGAGATGTTTCATCTCTTGAAGTATCCAAGCCAGAGAAGGTTGAATAAGATACCTGTCGGGTAGGGATACCAGTTGGTGAACTGGTCTTGCTTGCCATATTAGGTTACGGCTTTTTCTTGGCCAGTGATGATTGACTGATTGATGGGGCTATCCATAGGACGAATCTGGAGGGCGGGGGAGCGGTTGCCTCCGCCATCTGCGGTGTTAGTGGTGTTCAGACGATTCCAAAGTTCCTGATTCAGCGTCTTGTAGTACATCATCGTAAACATCTGGGCTTTTTCAGAAGACTGTTGAATCGAATACTGGGTCAATAGGCCAGCGACCATAATATTGTCAGGCACGGGCAGGGACTCAGACACGGAAGTGTAGTAATTCAACTGGGTATCATCCCAGTATGGATGGTTACGGACTTCATCGATGACGAGATTGGCAAACTCAATCATCATCGTCATGAGATTACCGTCTGAAGTGTCGGGGGCAAAGTCTCCAAATCGTCTCAGGGCTGAAAAGATTAGGGATTCCAGTTGTGCGTTGCCGTCTTTTATGTGCGGCGTTGAGACGCGGGTATCAGTCATGATGACGAATAATGCGTCCGACTTTGAAATGGTGATGGGCTTCAAAGCGATTCTTTTCAGACGCTATAATTTTCCACATAAGACGGCCATCATTCATTAGGGCAGGTCGCCATCCGCCACCGGGGTATAGGACTTTAAACATTGGCTCCCGTTCTTTTGTTACGTAAGAGAACTCAATCTCAACCGAGGGTTCTGGCTCGGCATCTTTTGATGCGGCTTTTAGATCAGCCTCATTATTGAGAGCGTCTTCGGCTTTCTCTGCTGGGGATTTATCTTTGCTTGTCATTTTGTACTCCAAAAAAAAGGGGGCTTTTCAGCCCCCTTTTTACCCGGTTAAGGGCGAACTGTCGTCCCAAATTAGGCGAGGGCAGTCCAGTTTTTGACGTAGGCGTGAACCTTATCCTGCATTAGTTCCAGACCACATTCGGTCAGGTACTCATGCTTCACCGCATCCTCGTCATTCGCCTGACGATCCCTGAGTAACTGGGTGTCGCGATCTTTGAGGTAACGATAACGGGTGAATGGCATATCGACGATAAGCATCGAATTCTCCATTCCCGAAATCATACGGAACTGCGGGTGGACGTGGACAAGCAGGTCGCCAGCGAAGGTGTTATAACGTGTCATGGACACACCATAAGAACCTTCAACGACGGTGGGCTGCCAGCGATCCTTACCCATCTTCTGGAGATTGCTCGCAACACGGGCGCCGATAAAGGCTACCTTCTGTTTTGAGCCAAAAGCAAAGATGGTCTCGATCAGTTCACGGTCGAAGTTGTCTTCGCTGATAACACCAGACGTATACGAACCAGAGTTTCCGTCGATGACGGTCGTGATCGAGTTGAGGAGGCCACCAGTGTAACGGGTGGGCTGGGCGGTTGAACCACTGGCTTCGTGCTTCTTGCCCCAGATCATTGCACGTTCGATGTCCATCATGTGCATCCGTAGACCTTTTGTGATTACCTCGTCTTCCTTGTTTCCAGTGCGGAGATAGGTCGACTTTAAGGTGTTCGTCACTTTGAAGGCAGTTCGGAATATCTGAGTGTAGTTGGATGATACGACAGCATCGAACGACACGGCAGTCGGGCTGGTTGAGCCTTCCTGTGCCGCGAAGCCAACGATGGCGAGGTCATCATTATCGGTGATAGAGAGCGATGTGCCGCCGATGTTCCGTTCCACAGTAATTGCTGTGTTTGTGGATGAATCAGCAGAAATACGCATCACTTCGCCAGTATCGACGTTAACGATCAAAGCGCCTGCTACACAGAACTTAGCGTTCGAGTCGGAATCGACGGTTAGAGCAGTAGCGGTGGTGTTATAACCAGCAGCGAGATTGATCTTGAGGGTACGATCAGGTAATTCGTCACGAAAATTTTTGAATTCTGGATCGTCAGTGCTTTCACTATTGGCCATTGCGAGCAGGGCGTTGAACGGGGCCGAGCCATTCGGCTCCAAGAGCGTGAAAAGTTCACGATAGTTCTTGGGCCGAAAATCGACACCGAATTCGCCACTCCCGCGCAGACCTTGAATTGGAGTTGACATAACTCTAGGTCTCCTTTAAGTAGGATTGGTTAAACGGTTTTGTTTGGCTCGCTATGCGGAATATCCATCGCACCTGCGAAAAAAAAGAAGAGCCGTGGCGCTTCGATGACTGTATTGTGAACGACTGTTTGTTTTGTGTCGTCCCTTATACCGGCCTGTTACGTGACGACATTATCTGTTGCGCAATTCGATCAAGATCGGTTGCTCCTTCAGGTTCCGCTGAACGCTGCGCGGCAGATTCTGTTCCGGGTGAGGAGCCAATGGAGCCGGAGAAGGCTTGTCGGCGTTCTCGCTGTGCTCGCAGTTGGACTAATTCACCTTCGGAACCTAAGTTCTTGAAGTCACGCACTACGTTTACGAGTAACTGGCCGTCAAGGAAATCTTCCATTGTGTAGCCGCGATCCTCTGCGAAGTTGACGAAGTCTTGAGCCTGCTCATCTGACATACTGAAATGCTGTTGAACTCGGTCAAGGTTATTAGAGAGTTGGCGCTGCATGTTTACAGAGTTCTGCTCTTGTGAACGCTCATTGGCTTGGGCGGCGGCTTTAACCGCGCCGTCACTGTGAGCAAGGACAGCCCTTAGCATATTCTGGGTTTCCGCATTCATCGCGGCGAGAGACGCCATTGTGCCGTTTATGTCTTTGTAGCCCGGCGGAAGCGAAGCGGAGTTCTCCTCTTCCCACTGACGGAAGACATCTTGTTGGTCTATGGCTTCGGGCTGGGTATTTTCAGGGGTGGCACCTACTGCTGCTGCGCTGGCTTGTGCTACGTTCGGGGATTCGGAAATCTCCAAAATGGCTTTGGCCAGTTGGTCTGGCGTGGTTTGGTATTTGGCTTCGAGTTGCCGGATGACTTCCATTACTGGCTTGTACTGGGCGTTTTGATAATTGAGCGCCTTGTATCTGTCCATTGTGGAAGCGATCTGCTTCTCGGTTAGGTTGCGTTCACCAATTTTGAACGTCATCGCTGGAGCATCCATTGCGTCGGTTTCATCTGCCGGGCTTGCGGAAGCAATAGCGATTTCTGCCTCTGTTGGTGTGTCCTTGTCCTGTGCTTCGGCGCTTGGTGCGGCAGTTACCGGCGGGGTTGCGGGTGCTTGCGGCTCTATGCCCATTGCTTTGGATGCGAGCGCATCTACGAGTTCATCTTGTGCCATTATTTGGTCTCCATATCGGCCTTGGCGGAATTAAGAGCAACCTCCCCTTCGAGTTGTGCGTACAACTTGTTGGGTAGGTCAATCAATGTACGTGAAGCCCACATGGCCCCACGCCTGAAGTCGACTTCCTTCTCGCTCATGGATGGATTATCAGCCAACTGATATGCGGCATGGAGGACTTCTTTCTCCATGATGGCTTTCACGTAGGCCCATCCTTTCCCGTTACGGAGGGAGTCAAGTGCTTTTATAGCCTGTTCAGGTTTCATAGTCGTCCTTTTAATACGGCGTAAGAGAGCATGAGAACTTGCTCATCTGTGTGCTCCCCTTTCGCCATGTTATAACCCCATACAACCAAGCGCGAATTGGCCTTGGTGTACCCCTTTTTCGGATCGATTCGGTCTATTGATGGTGCGAAGAAATTAGATCGTCGATCCCCATTTCCAGAAAACTCGAAACAAAGCCCTGTCGCTTCACACCGACCAGTGTTGATTTTTTCAGCAAGCCACCTTTTATCCAGTTCAAAATTCTCAAATCTCTTCCCGCGCTTTTTCGCGCCAGAGAGTAGGTGATTGGCAAAATGCCGTATGCTTCGCGTTTTGCGGTCGTGGTACAGGCTCCTGTGATAAGCGTTGTAGCATGGTCGACAGATATGCCCCCTTGACCCACCACGATTCTTGACCGTCAATGGGGTTGAGCACTTACGGCATAGAGCCACCATCACCGTGGTCTCCGGTTGGGGGGAGTGCGGAGGGAGGGTCGGAGACCACGGGATGGGGCATAGGATCGGCGTTGAGCACCTTTATATCGCGCACCATTGCGCGTGGGATGTACCAGAAATTGCCAAAATAGTCGCCAGATTTCTCCGGGCAGTAGGTCATCGCAAGGACAACCCACTTCTGGCTCTTTTCGACAAGCAATCCATAGGTGTAGGTTGGTTCTTCTGATGGGTCAGGCACTCCCCAGCCGGATTCTGTATAGGCGTCAAGCCAACTTATCTGTACAAGGGGATAAGGATTCTTCCCAATATTCTTCCGGGTACTCATGTAAGAATGTTGATACCCATCCGGGTAATTCCCCTATTGTTAGATATGCAGTGTAAGCAGATTCAATCTCCTCTTCACTAGACTCACCGAAGTTGTCGACATACGCGCGCTCGAATACTTGCCATTCAGTGCAGTCGAACAAGTTGGAGATTTCAGAGATCGTCCTCATGATTCACCATGAGGGTATTAGGGCATGGGAAAATCCTTTAGTCGTCCCCTTTTATGCGGCTTTTTTCTTACGCTCCAAGCCATTGGGGATAAGGTATCCCATAATTAGTGGGATAATTATCACTCCGGCCAATAGCCATCCACCTGTTTCAATGACTTGCCCCATTAGTGGCCAGAAGCCGGTCACTGGTGCGTCGCATTGGCCAATTGCTTCGGCTGTCAGGAAACTGGTCGATGCTGCTCCAACTCCAGCCCCAACCGCCGCTCCTGCGGGGCCGCCGATTAAGCCGCCGACCCCGGCTGATACAGCGGCAACGCCGCCGGTTTTTAGCGCGGCGCATCCACTAAGGATGGGGAGGGCACAGATTATTGCTTTTTGCATTTGCACAAACGTAAATCGTGGTGCAATTTTTTAACGTACAGGCTTACAAAGTTAGTCATGAAGAAGGGTAAGCAAGCATGGATAAAGGAGATGAAGGAAGCCCAAGCCAATCCAAAAGAGAGTTTGGCTGCGGTAAGCCAATGTTGGGAATATGGCTTCCAGCCTTTTTCAATGTGATATGGGTCAAATATTTTCATAGCAGTAAGATGATGATTATGGCGAGTTCGATAACGAGGATGGTGTGGTAGGCAGACCAGATGATGTCGTAATGACGTTTTAGTTTCTTCACTGTTCCTACGGCTTACTCATCAGACGTTCTTCCATCTTGTCAATCCTTGAAAGCACCCGGTCTATCGCACCGTTCAATTCTGTCCTACTAACTGATTCGGTGGCTACTTGCGTAATTCGATCATGCAAGACTTTATCTTCCTTCATCAGGTTGTCGAACAAATAAAATATACGTTTCAAAACAAAGCCAGTTATCAAAAGCATCATGCCCAGCAACGCATCAATCAAAATTGTCACCTCCATCATGTTTCAACCGGGAACGTTGGGTTTGGATTTAACGAGAAGGACATACCGGGATTGTCCTCGGACGATCCGCTCCACAGTATGCAAGCCTCCTCCATATCTTTATACGCCTTAGAAACGACAAAGGTTGAGGTGGTGCGTTCTTTATTGACAAATACAACGATAGTGGTTGTGTCGCTCATGTGACTCATCATCACCGGCACTTCTTGCCAGTGTTCAGCAAGCACCTCAACGACTTTAGCAAACGAATCAAAACAATTTAGGAGTAACCGCACGGGTTGCTGATACATCCCTTCGGGCGGCTCGTTTGGATCAGCCGCCATCACTGGCGCGGCGATCAGGGCTAGGGCAAGTGCTAGTGCTTTCATTTCAAATTCCGATAAGACACATAATCAGCGGTGTCTGGTTTAAAAGAATTGCGATTGGGCATGGGAGGCACACTAGATAGTGGGCCAAGCAACACTGGCTACATCGTCTGCCGTTCTCAACCCTGCTGGTAGATCACGCAATGCTTTGCGGTAGTCGCGCATACCCTCAGTCAAGGTTACGTCTTGCAGAGCGTGTAAGTCCGTAGCCGCGAGTCTGCGGTTTCTATCTTCGCGCAAACTTGCAATGGCGCGGTCAAAAGCACCCGCAGTCCATACTGCCTCCTCGGCATCTCGCGCCGCTTCTTCTTCTGGTGTGAAATCTACTCTCACACCGTTTACCATTTTGTGTCTTGCCATTTGAATTGCTCCTAAAATTAAGAAATACCGTACATCTGAATTACGCCGTCAAGGTTTCCACTGGTCATTGAAAATTGTATTGCATCCACAGCAGCGGTTACATTTACATACCCAGAAACCCAGTTTGATTCTACTGCCTCATCGTGAATGCCTGTTCTAGCCCCAGTCATCGTTGAATAAAAGTGCTTCACGTAAGTTGTATTAGCGGGAGCGAACAAATGGAAAATACCAACACAGCATTGGTCAGCATCATTACCCTGATCGGTGCTTAACCTAGCCGCGGCTGTTGTTAAACCACCAGCGGTATCATTACCGGTAGAATATGCGTGTGGCTCCACTGTGTCGTTCTCTTTATGCACCGCGAGAAAATGGGTGGTTATTTTTGAAGCATTGTAATTACTACCACCATCCGTACTAAAGTTCACTAGGAAATGAACATTGTCAGTAGCCGGATTTATATCCACAAAATAAAACACATACTCGTCATACGTTGAATCAATGCCACTGGTAAACGAAACACTGGCTGCACCGGATGGTGTGGCTGATGAGATTAAAGTTAGTTTGCTCATCCCGCCACCAAACCGTATTGCTTTATTGTTCCGTCAAAGTTACTGCTAGACATTTTGAAGTCTATTTCTGTGATGGCGGCGGTTACGTTTATGTATCCTGCTGTGTAATAGTCCTGTGATTGAGGATTAGCGCCACCCAAAGTACAGTTTGTCCGTGCGTAAAAGTGCTTAACATAGGTTGTGCTTGCTGGATTGAAAAGGTGTAGTTCACCCGCCACACATTCGTCTGCGGCGTTACCTATGTGGTACGATAGAACTTGATAACCCGTACCCTGCGCTTGATCTTTATAAATATCGTATTCTAATACTGCGGCAGTATTATCTTCTCGATGAGTTGCTCGAAAAGTGGTAGTGGTCATAGTTTCATTGAAACCTGTTTGACCTGACGCATTGACTTGGAATGTAAAATCCACTGTATCAGTAGCCGGATTCACATCAATAAATACGAACTTAAATATCTTGTAGCCTGTGAGGGCAGTGAACTCGACACTGCTTGCGCCTGATGCTGTGGAGGTGTTGATTAGTTTCCAATCGCTCATAGGACACCCCACATCTTTATGGTTCCGTCAAAGTTCCCGCTACTCATCTTGAATTGAATGTCATCTATTGCATAACTTGCATCATTAATATATCCAGCCGCATACTGGTCTTGGGAATAGTTCGCTCCATGGAACACTTGCGATCTTGAATAAAAATGCTTTACATATGTGGTGCTAGCTGGACTAAACAAGTGCAGAATCCCAGCAGCACTTTCATCTGCACCGCCTCCCACTTGATAAGCAACTGTTTGAAAACCAGCAGCCTGCGCTTGATCGTAAGTGGCATGATACGTAAGGGCGGTATCTTGTGCGTCGATACCATGATATGCAACAAAGTAAGTAGAGGTAATAAGGCTTACGTCATAATCACCACCGGCATCATTTGTAGAATTTACTTGGAAAGTAAACTGTGTTCGATCCGTAGCAGGATTTATATTGTAAAACCCAAACACAATCTCTTTATAAGTTGTCGGTATTGTGAATGCTAACGATGCAGACGCGGATGCAACGCCAGTAGCCAACAGAATAGATGTGTCTGTTACAACTCCAGATGATCCAAACAGGGCTACTTTGTTAGCGCCTAATGGCATTAGCCCATATCCAAGCCAGCGGCAAATCCATACCAGATAGTTCCAGCGTCAATAGTCGTGAAGGTGATGACATCAATCCCAGCAGTCGTTAGGGTGGGTGCAGTGCCTCCAGCCCAATCTACTGCTCCGGGCCAGTTCACTGTCTGACTGCCACCGTTGGTTAGGATCAAAGTGAACGATCCACACTTACCAGTTGCGGGTGGGTTGCTGAACGTAAAGGTATTGGCTGATGTGTCTACGGTAGCCGTGACTACATTGCCCAGCGTCAGGTCGATGTCCTGTGTGCCGCCACCAGTTGCACCGATAGCGTTGACAGATTCCGCGTAGTCCTTTATCTCTGGGCGGGTGACTAACTGATCGGCAAATATTGTCTCGCCCGACATAGTACCGCCAGCAAGAGGAAGCCTAGCGGTAATCTGCGTCTGGGCATTTGAGGCGAGCGTATTGATATATTGGAATTCTGTGCTTGTTACGGTTCCGTCAGCGATCTTAGTAGCGTCTATAGCCGCGCTTGCGTTTACATCTGCGTTGACGATTGCTCCATCCACTATCTTTGCTGATGTAATCGTGTCGTCAGACGGGACTCCAACATCTTGGGTCAAGCCCATGTGAACCACTTGGACATTATTCGTGCCTGACGGGACTGTGCCAGTGAAGGTTAACGAAGTACCGGCCAGTGTGTAGGCTGAAGTGTCTTGTCTTACGCCGTCGATAAAGACGAGTAGTGCCGCCGCGTTGGGTGGGGAGTAGTCGAGGGTCACGGTCATGGCAGTGCCATCGCCATTGAAGAACTTAGATGGGTACTGCGTGAACTGGGGTTCGTTGCCGAGGTAACTCATATTGTAATCCTAGTAAAGCAGTGCTGCGCCATACACTCTCGTTTCTTTAGAGCCGCTGGCTTGGTTAGCGAAAGAGATTTTGAACTTAGGTGTAGTACCAGTGTTGCTTATTGTTATATCGTTAGATTCAGCGATTAAGATTCCAGCCGAGAATGTTCCACCAGCAGTTAATGGAGCGGATACATAATTTGAACCACCATCCGCAGATACTTGAGCCACAAGATCAGTATCTAAGGTAGCCGTTCCTGATTCATTTTTATAAAGAACAACGATACCCATCTTGGATACTGTTGCGTTTGCGGTTTCAGTTGTGGAGGTGTAATTCCCTGTAGCGTTAGAGGTTATATCCCCCGGCCCATTTTCTTGACTAGCAGTAATAGCAGTACCATCTGTTTCGTCTATAGACTGTAAAAGAAAACAAGTATTGGAGTCGCTAGTGAATCTTGAAGAAGGAACTGTTATAGTTGATCCTAATGCGTATCGATTTGTATTACTTAATCTGTAGTCATCGCAATGTTGCTGCTCAACACCAGACTCCGCTCCAATCATAAACCACGGCATAGCGGAGAACGCTGCTGATGTTCCCAAATCTGTGCTAGTTGTTCTTGTACCATCGTAAAAACATTCAAGAGTATTCCCCACCCTATTTACTGCAAAATGCTTCCAAGCACTACCACTTATAGTACCTAGATTATCGCCTGTCCAACCAGTTACATCAGGTACAGAGTTTGCTTGGTTATACCTAGCATTATAAAAAGTTGTGTAACCACCAGTGTATTTCCTAAACCCCATTACTGCTGATGGTGTAGTCGTGACAGGATCAGTATCACTCCATCTAAATAACCAATAATAATCTGTTGATGGATTAACGTAAGTCCAACCCTCTATAGTAAAGTTTGTTAGTCCAGATGCAAATGCTTGCGCGCTGTTTAACATGACATACCTAGCACTTGTTCCCGTTGTCCAGTTTATCCTTATACTAGATGATCCCCATTTAGCAAAAGCAGTGCTATTGGTCGCATAAGTGGTAGAGAACGCCAATGGATCGGTAGTAATACTGGACACATACTCACCAGATGTATTCCTAGACACATTAGTCGTTGCGTCTATTCCTGTAGAATCTTCATACTGATCTATAAAAGCATTAGACAAATTGTGCGCTGTTTGATTGTTCTGGACAGCAGAATTAAGCGCTAGAATTGCTATATCGTTCTGCAATGGAGTTAAATCCGTTGCTGGGGCATTGCCTAACTGAGCCAAGGGAACAGAACCTGTAGATAGGTTAGAGGCATCAGACGGGTCTGGATTAACCATCCCGCTTGTTACTTTAGTTATTGCCATTATGACCACCCAAGGCTGACAGCCTGTATTCGTGTTTCTTTAGCCGCGCTTTGGTTATGCGTTGTAATCTTATAGCGCATGGCTGTACCTGATGGTTGACCAGAGATGTCGAGGTCGTGAGCGGTGAGGATTGTGTGACCACCTGTATCGCCGTCATCTGTTAGCGTGAACTGGGTGTAGGTTACACCGTTGTCACGGCTGGCCCAGCCCTTAATGTCTACGTTAATTTCTGCTGTACCCGCACCGTTGGTGTAGGTCATTACGAGATCGCCTTTAGTTGGGACTGCCTCTGCGGTTGTTGCGTTGGATACTAGAGTTAAGTCGCCGGGAACAGAGTACGAATCAAACTTTATAAGTACAGTTCCAGAACCGCCAGCGCCTGTGGAACTTCCGTTGTAATAACCTGTGCCACCGCCTGCGCCGCCTGTATTTGCGGTTCCAGTACCGGGTTGTCCGCTAGTCGTTCCAGCAGTGCCACCGCCTTGCCCTCCTGAACCGTTCGAGCCGCCACTTGTACCTGCACCGCCACCGCCACCGGAAAACCAGCCAGAATCACCTACGCTTGTACCGAATACAGAGGAATAATCCTTACCAGCGCCACCGTTACCCCCATTATTTCCGCCAGATTGACCATTCGATCCAGCCGCTCCCGCACCACCACCACCGGCTGTTCCATCCGGGCCACTATTACCGGGGGTAGTAGCATTACCACCATTATTACCAAAACCAGTAGCCCCTCCAGAATCACCCTGATTGCCAGTACCGCCCGTCCTACTTCCGTAATCAGGAGATACACCAGCACCACCACCAGAACCACCACTCAGACCATTATCTTGAAGTCCACCACCACCACCGCCACCAACCGCAGTGCTTGTGTCGAAAACAGAGTTTGAGCCATTATTGCCGGGTGGGTTGCCGCCGGATGATACACTTGCACCACCACCTCCAACAGTAACGGTATAAGCAGTTCCTCCAGTTACGCTTCTATTAGTTTGGTAGAGTAGGCCACCAGCACCACCTCCACCACCATAACTTCCCCCCGACCCTCCACCAGCCACAACTAGCAGGTGTGTTAATGTTGTAAGCCCCGCTGGTGCAGTCCATGTTGTAGATTCAACAGTTGTAAAAGCGGTCGTGCCTCCAGCAACAGAAGTTCCACCCCAGTAATAGTTAGCGGCATCTCTTATTTCGTCACTAGATGCAGACGCATCAATACCAGTGGCATCTTGGAAATCATCAATCGTCTGATCTACCAAGTCGTACTTAGATAGCGACCCATTGGCTGCTACCTTGAATCCAAGGATGGCGATGTCTGTTTGTAATCCAGCATCGTCAAATGGTGTGACAGCATCACTCGCTAGATCAGCAGCCTTGACCTGACCAGCCGTGATATCTTCTGAGCGTATGGTTGTTCTAGTCATCGTGGGTATTTATCCTTTACCGCTTTAAGTTGCGCCGCCATGTCAGCGGGGAATACGCCAGCGTGGAATAGAGCGTCTAACTGATCGCCTATGGGTGGGTATTCAGGATCGCGTTTGCGTTGGTATTCAGTGGAGTCGTATTCGGCTTGCCATTCTGTGTGGGCAGTTTCAATTTCTGCTACTGATGGTTGTGGTGATGCGCTGTTCCATTGTGCAATGAATATATCGCCTCCATCATTCTGTAATGAGAAGTCTACTTCTGGCGTAAAGCCAAGTTGAATCAATCCGTTTACTGTGATCATTATTAGACCCCCACCAGTTTGAAGCCGGACAAATATGTGTACGCAGTAAGTAGGTCGTGAGGATCAGCATTACTCTGTTTGGCATATAACTCGATGTAATCCGTTGCCGATAAATTTGCAGAGAAAGAGGAATTGAAGTACAGCGTCTTATTTGTTGTCGGACTGTATTGCAATTGAAAAGTTCCAAACTGCGATCCATTTTTATATAAACCAAGTTGAAAATATTGGTCTGTGTCAATCATCTGAATCCCAGAACCAAAGTGAAAAATATACTTTCCTCCCTCGCCACTCGGCACGGTGAATCGGTAATTTGTGCTTGAATCGAATGCTGAGTCAGAATCCCATTCTTCCGCATCCAATTGAACCTTTGTCCACACTCCTGACGCGAGACTTTGAGTCGCGGATTTCGAGGCGTGAAAACTCGGTGTGTTGTCGCCACCAGCCTCTGCCCAACTAGAGTCGCCTCTTAGGAACGTACTAGAAGATGCAGTTCCACTTCCCATTCGCGCAGTACCTAAAGTGCCGCTTGCGATGTTAGATGCGTTGGTCGTATCCGTAGTGGCTGATGCAGCAAGGCCAGCGATCTTAGATGTCGCTATAGCCGCTGATGCGTTGACATCTGCGTTTACTATGTCGAGGGATGCGAGTTTGGTTTTGGCTATTGCGGCGGAACTTGAAACCATGTCGTTGGTTACAGAGCCTTGCGCCGGAGTTATCGTCGTGCCGATATCGTTGATGCCTATGACTTCTAACTTATCGGTTGCAATCAGAGCGGAGGTTAGCGTCAGGGTTACACCTGAAACTGAGTAAGCATCTTCGTGCTGTTTGACACCGTTGATGGTGACGATCAGGGATTGTTCGTTGGGGGCTGTCCAAGTTAATGCGTGGGTCGCACTGGTTGAACTGGTTACATAAAAGCGTCTGATGTCAGAGGCTTTAGATTGTATGTTGCCTTTGTAGGCCATTAGGACTGCTCCAATACGCTCAGTGCTACGTCAATGGATGAGGCGGTGTTGGACTCGACTTTAAAGATGTCGCCGGTTTCCATTACGACCTTGCCCTCGATGAGTTCAAAGGATGCGCCAGTGGGGATGGGCAGGTCTTTAACGAGATATACGTCGTCCGCGTTCTCGCCGGTTGACGAGGCTGTGACGATCTTTACGTTCACCTTTATCTGGCTTGCAGTGATGTTTGCAAGGACAGCGCCTATTACTACGGTCGTTGTTGCGGAGGGTACGGTGTAGACAGAGGTGAGTGTTGAGCCTACAGCCGTGTCAGTTTTGAGTTTGAAAGTGTTTGCCATTGGATTATCCGAGTGCGATTGCCATTACGATTGCATCTGGAACGGCTGCAATTTGCGTGTTGATTTTCGATGCAGACCACAAATCTGTCGTCCCAGAAGCGGCGTCGTCGATCTCCCGATGCTTGGTTGTGTTGCTTAGGTGGGTCTGGATTGCGGCGTCTGCGGGTTCGTATGTTCCGGTATGGTTGTGATCGCCTGCGGAAACGGTGCCAGCGGTTGTGCCGACGCTGAGAGTTGCGGCCCCGCCCAAGCCAGAGATGTCTGTGTTGGCTAGGGAGGCTGGGATGTAGGAAGTGGAACCGGACGCGTATTTCAGGACTTGGCCGTTTGTGGCTGTAGTGCTGGATACGTCGCCCATGTCTGTGGTGTTGAACGAGGCGAAGCCAGCGGAGGTTACGAAGGATGAGCCGTTATAGACCTTCATAGCGTCCAAAGTTGTGTCGTACCAGAGGTCGCCGGAGTCGAGGGAGGTGGATGGCGCGGTGGCTTGGACTCTGTATTTCTCGGCGAATGAATTGACGCCGGTAATGTTTGAGGCTGTCGTGTTGACGTTGGTTATGTCTGTAGCGACGGTGGCCATGTTAGTTACGTTGGCGGCGGTGCCGAGCGTATTCATGTCAGACACGACATCTGCTGTGCCAAGGGTGTTCATGTCTGAGACTATGTCGGCAGTTGCAAGAGTGTTCATGTCTGAGACAACATCCGCCGTAGCAAGAGTGTTCATGTCTGAGACAACATCTGCTGTACCGAGAGTGTTCATGTCCGCGACCACATCTGCTGTGGCGAGGATGTTCATGTCTGAGACGATGTCCGCCGTAGCGAGAGTGTTCATGTCTGAGACAACGTCTGCGGTGCCGAGGGTGTTCATGTCTGCCACTACGTCAGCGGTGGCCAGAGTGTTCATGTCGGCCACTACATCGGTAGTGGCGAGGATGGCCATGTCTGCGACGGCGTCGGAGGTGCCGAGGAGTCCGATCTCAGTGGCTTGGCCAGCGACAGTGGAAATGTCGGCTATGTTTGTGGCGACAGTGGCTACATCGGCTTGGGTGGCCCAATATTTTGCAGAGTAGGAAGTGCCAGTGACGTAGCCAGAGGTTTTCTCAGCCCACTCGGAAGCAAGGGTTGCGCTGGCGGAAGCGGCTGTGGCTTGGGTTGTGGCTGTGGTGGCTTGGGTGGTGGCTGTAGTGGCTGAAGTTGAGGCCGAGGTCGTGGCTGTGCTTAGTGCGGTGCCATCAAGGATTGTGGTGAACTTGGTGCCGTCCGGTGCAGCGGTCGAAGAGGTGTGCGCTTCGTCACAGATGTAGGTTCCGTTGTTATAGGTGACAACGTCCAGTTGTTCGTAGGCTGTAGATGTGGTGTGTGCGCCTTTCTGGCGGAAAATGTAAGCGGCGTCTACATCCGTCCACGAGGCTGCGGGATCGGAGAAAGTTCCCATGCGGGTTTGCAGGGAACGGGTGGATGTATTGATCTTTAGTTGGAATGAGTCGGAATCGACCAAGCCAGTTGTGGAAGACCATATATCGCCTAGTATGTCGTAGAGATTACGGTTGTTGAACTCACAGGCTTCGAGGTATGTGTCGAGGACGTGGGTTCCAGTCTTGGATGAAGTGAAACTGATCTGTTCACTGATTGGTCTGGTGATAGCCATTACTCAGTGGCTCCTTTATTGTCGTACCAGCCTTTGGATTTCATGAATCGAATGACGTGTTTTTTTGACAAGGCAATCTCGTCGTCGCTGGGGTTGTTTGCGGCGATGGCTTCGTGGGCGCGAGATAAGTCTTTCACTTCAGCGGAGAGGTTGCCAAGGCGGATGTTTATGTCATTAACAATGTCCGAGATGTCGGCTGGAGGTGCTTTGGCTTTAATGGCTTCAGCGATGTGGGTTTGGACTTCCGATGCGATGGATTGGCGTATCTTCGCGAGGAAGGCTTCTAGGTCGTCTAGTCTGGCTATGAGTTGTTTGATGTCTGGCATTACGCGGCTCTTATGGGTTTAAGGTTTCCTTGATCGACCTGTTGCTGGACTTGTTCATTGGACTGAACGGATGCGCCTCGCCTCTTTTCCATCATGGCTAGTTCTTGGCTTGGGGATAAGCCTTGTTCGCGTTGTTCAGCGGAGATACGGAACTGGTCTAGGTCGGAGATGCCCATTGCGCGTATGGCTTCTTCGGCGATCTTGCCGGAGTTGTATTCCATATTGAGTCCCGTCTGGTGCATGATTTGAAGAATGGACATCCATGTTTCTGCGTTGCGGGTTGGTTCAAGGGGTAGGGTGCCGTCTACCACGAGGTAGTCGACATCACCCTGAAGGTCGTTGGAAGATTCAAAGTCGATGTAATCGTCTTCCACCATGCTTGATAGTTGGTTCGGCATATCGTAGGGGTCTACGCGGATGGAACCTTGGAAGGGAAGCGAATCTTGGATGTTGGATACCATCATGCGCACCATAGGGCGCATGGTTGTGGCGGACATGATTCGTGACATTACGCCAAGGCGTTGAGAGCCAAGTTGGGTTAGGCGCTGGATTTCTGTGGCGGTGCGTACGTCGGGAGTTGGCATGCCTTGTTGTGCGTCAGATGCGGCGGCAGTTCTGTTCTTGAGTTCAGAGATCGCGGCGATGTCGTTCCAGTGTCCTCTTGTTACGTCAGGGACTTGGGCTATGAATACACCGTCGCCGGGATTTGTGCCCGGCATAGTTCGGACGATGCCCCACGGGTTACGGTCGATCAGATCGGGGATCGAGACTTGGGTAGGGTCTGCGAAGATCAAGTTGTTTAGAGCGGCTTGGACGTTATCAATGCGGGAGCGGAGAAGCCAAGTGGCTACGTCGTGGAGCGGGAGTAGTAGGTCGTAGAGTGATTGGCCGTAGGTCTTGTGGGAGTCGTGATAGATGCCGCCCATGACTATGGGGAACTGCTGGCCGTACGGGTTGAGTTGGCAACGGATTACGTATTGCTCGTCAAGGATTGTTAGGAGAAGCCAAATGTTTTCGACGTTAGGCATACCAACTTCGTAGCCCGCTACGTTTACCCACAGTTCGTCAACTACGTTTGCGTTTGAGAGTTTGATTGAGTTGTGGCGTTCATTGGCTAGTGATGGGTCAATATTCCAGCCGCGACCTTCTTCCGTGTTGTACTGGTGGCAAAGCCAACCAAGACGGGTTGCGTCTAGGCGGTTGCGGAGTCCGGGGAAGCGTTTTAGTTTTGGGTAGAGGCCGGATCGGAGTAGGTTGTTGTAGGTGACGAAGTCGGTGAAGCCAATGAAGCCCATTGATTCCCAGTCGCCCCATGAGACGCGGGGGTCTGGGAAGGTGCGGCGTGGATCGAAGTTGATGATGTTGTTATGGTTGGACTTGGAATCCCATACAATTTTGGTTGGCGCGAAGCCGTAGCGGATGGCGTCCTGCATCATTTGAGCAATGCGGGCTTCTCCTGCGGTGCGTCGCATGTGTTGGTGGAGGACGCGTTCGAGAATCATGGAGACCTTACGGGACTCACGATTCATGCCTTCGAGTTGGAACATGGGGTTGCGGCCAGCAAGGGCGGCCATCAGGTAGGTCTGGACTGTGTCCGCGATAGCGCGGGTGTCAGTGATTACTGCCTTTTCGCGGAATTGGGTGGCAGATTCGGGGACGTATACATCGTGAGCGCGGTCGGCTTCTTTCCAGTGTGGATAGCGTTTGGATATGCGCGAGTGCGACATATCTAGGCATGCGCGAGCGAAGGATACAAGTTTCTGTTCTTCCTCATCAGAGATGAGGGGGGCAATATCCTGTAGTTCTTCGAGAGCGCGCGCGTAGGGGGACAGATCGACTATCGTATGATCTTCTGTCCCGCGTAAATCACGGTAGTCAGACATGGTTTCAATTCTCTTTGGTTAAGGGTCTTTTGTCGTCCCGTTACAAGCCCCAGCCACGCCAGTTTGTGAGGTTTGCTAGGGATGAAAACGAGTCTCTATATTTGGAATAGTGATTGCTTAGGGAGTCATTCACGTTTATAGATACATCAAAGGAAGAGCCAACGTGCATTTTTGAGATGGCGTCTAGTAGGATGGAAAGGGAGTCAACATCATCATCGTGAGCGGAGGAAGGGAACGAGACAGTGGCGTTGATGAAATCGTCTACCCAGTGCGCGGCTTGGGGAAGCCAAACGCGACCGCCCTCGATGAGTGGGGTGACAGAGTGGGCGCGTGCGACCTTGTCGGCGTTGACTTTGTAGGGGATGACAGAGATGCCGGATTCGTTCTTGAGTTCTTGGATCAAGGATTGGCCAGAGGCTTTGTCCTCGATGTAGAAGCCGCGTAGCCCTTTGCCTCGGTATTTGGTGTTGAGTTGGATGGCTTTCTGTTTGAGTTCAGGGAAGTCGTAGCGGCCCTTTACGCGGTCGATGATGTAGATGTCGCCGTCTGTGGCTAGGCCGCCGACAAGGAAGACGGAGTAGTCAGCGGTTTCGGTTTTCTTGAAGGCGGTATCAGCGGAGATAAGTAGGGATTGAAAGTTGGTGGGCTGGATAACTTCGGGGTCGTAGAATTTCCACCAGTCTGCTTTGAAGATGTTACCGCCCTCGATGTATGGAGATTGTTGGTAAAGGGCAGCAAACTCGCGCGGATTAAGGCGTTCGATGCGGTTTAAAGAATCAAGGGGAAAGCGTTCCGGCCAAAGGGCTTGGGTGGTGGTCTCAGTGTAGTGGCGCTTTGATGGGGCGATGGTGCTGAGTTTGCCTTTAGGGATGTAGCGGGAATCTGTAGGGGGTAATCCCGCGACGGATTTCTTGATGCCGTCTTTGATTTCTAGTTTGGCTGGGAAGTTGATATGAAGCCAACGGTTCTCTGCCCAGTCCTCTGTGAGTTGGATGCGTCCACCGGGGTCGTCAGGGTGCCAGCGAGTTAGGATCATGATCTGGATTGGGTGGGCGCCATTGGATTCGGGCTGGAGCCGGGTGATTAGGGCGGAGATGTAGTAGTTCCATGCGTTGTTACGGGTGGTCATGGACTCGGCTTCTTGCCGGTTCTTGATGGGGTCGTCGACTATTAGTAGGTTGGCTGGTCGGCCAGAAGTGGTGCCGCCCATGCCTATGCCGAAGTAGGCTCCGCCGTCTTGGGTGCGCCATACGTCTGCTGCGCGAGATGATTCATCGAACGAGAAGTGCGGGAATATTTGATTGAACAGGGGTTCGTTTACTACGGAACGGACTGCGCGGCCAAAGTCAGTGGCTAGGGATGAGTTGTAGGAGGTAGACATGATGTAGCGCGATGGATTGCGCCCCATGTAATAGGCTGGGAAGAACTGGGTTGCGTACGTGGATTTAGCGTGGCGAGGCGGCATATTGATCAGAAGGTTGTAGACCGGAACGCCTTTGTGGTTATCGGCCGTGAGGGAGCCGTCTGCCTTAGTATTTCCTGTAAAGCCAGATGTGAGTTTGCGCTTCTCTAGGAGGTCGAGAGCACGCATTAGGGTGTATTGGAAATCGGGAATGTCCCACTCCGGGTGCAGGGCTTCGACAAAGCCGACAAAGGAGTCTTCGGCTTTGCGTACTTGTAGCAGGTACTTGGCTGCGTCTTTTCGGCTTAGGTTCATGAAACGTCCTTCATTGGTATGGAATCGATAACTGGGTTTGCGCCCTCATAGTCGCGGAGCGTCTTTATTCTGGTTGCGGCTAAGTCAGCGGCCTTTGTTCGGTCATGGATTGTGTCGATCATGGTGTTCATTAGGTGTTCGTAAATGGCTTTCTTACGCTTCATTGGGTCTTCTATCTCGGCAAATCTCTTCTGTTTCATAGATTCAGCAAGGTCTTTAAGGGACATCGTGCTTGAGAAGTTTTCTGGCTTGATGATTGTCATGTCTTATATCCGTTACAGGTTATGAAAAATTGCGCTACTGCTCGTGGAGAGGGGTACGGTAACGAGGCGTCGTCGGGAACCGGGTGGCGGGTGTGCCCCCCCGCCCCCTCGCGAAAAACGCGGGTGTGCGTCGCGTCGCGCTCGTGCGCGCGCATCAGGGCAAAGCCCTGATCTCTATTGGGGAGCGAATCGGCAGATCGTCGGTTCCCTGCCACTCGGTCAGGACACACCGGGATCAAGCGCATAAGGCGCAAGGAGTCATGAAATGACTGCAACGACAATGACCGTCCTCACGACGAAGCCCAAAATCATCGCAACTGGTGGCCCGAAGGGAACTCAAGAACTCAACGGCCATCCCGTGCGCTCGCTCAAAGTGGGCAAGGTCACGAAGTTCGGCGTAGCCGTGAAGGGCGACCTGCACGAAATCCGGGCTGTAGGCCCGATGATCGTCACGGTTGACCTGACCACGAAGCCACTCGTGAAGGGGCGCAAGGAGTATCGCGAAGCGAGCAAGGCTTGCACCAAGGCGGACTTGGGCAAGATCGTGAAGGCGGAGAAAGCACCGAAGGTGGAGGCCGACGACGAGGCCGTGACGTTCACGGCGAAGCCGGGCAAGAAGGCGAAGCCTTCCAAGGCCGATGTGAGCCTCATGAAGCGTCTGGACGCGATGGAGAAACTCATTGCGAAGCAATCCACCGTGATCGAGAGCCTGATCGCAGGACTTGACGAGGCATAAGCGCGAGCCTCCGCAACTTGGGCGGCCCCTTCGGGGGTCGCCCTTTTTTTTGCATGGTGCGCGCGTGGCTTGGTGGCTTGCCAAGTGGGTTTGGCACGGTTTTGGCACGGTTTTGACGACAGCGAAGGCTAAGTCGTTGATTTTTCGTCGTCCAGAACTCCCTTGTCAGGGGATTCTACGACCTCACCTTCGTGAATTCCCGATGCAATCGCTTCGAGTTCATCGCGTGAGAGTTTGTTTACGTCAACATGACGATGCTCAACCGTGGTGTGCGACTGCGAGAGATCGGGAACGACCTTCGCCATCAACGTACGAAACAACGCGACTTGCTGTGGAGTCCACTTGATTTCGCCTTCGGTCGCTCGGATCGCAAGCGGGAGGATGGTTTGCACCTCATCTCGTATGTATCCGCGCAACTTAGCGACATCTCGCATCGTGAGAGGAGTGCGTTCGTGCATTTTCGCAAGGGAAGACACCGTGACTTGCTTAACTTTCTTGCGATCAGGGTCTATTTTTGCCGGAACGATCCTGTGCTTACGCTCGATTGGTTCGCGAGTGGTGTCTTCAATCATTTCAACGCCCTTACGTTTTTGCATGATCCGCATTTTCCCTTTTGCGATACAGCCTGTCGTCCTTCCTGAGCCTCGTGTGCGCGCCTATTTCTCCGAAGGAGAAATCTCTATTGGGGAGCGATCCAACCGGATCAAATTCAACTAGCAAACGGAGTTTTACATGAGCAAATCCGAAGTCTTACGAAAACTGATCCCAGACCTCGACGACGAAGCCATTGACCTGATCTTTGCAAATTCACATATCAAGGTCACTTCGCTTTTTCCCGATGACTGGGTTGAAGGATTGATGCCTACACCTGAAATGGAGTGGGCTTTTCTAGAAATAACCGATCCTGATCGTGATCCACAGGAGGAGGAGATCGAGCCAATTGAGGATTGGGAAAACTTGGGCGAGCACTGATCGCACGCCTTTTCACCAACGAGCCGCCCTTCGGGGCGGCTTTTTCATGAGGACTACTGATATGGATTTAATCCAAGACGAAGTAGATCGAGATCATGCGTCGCTAATGCAGATGTGTGAGGAAGCACCGTATCAACGTTTCACGACTGAGGACAAATACGTCCACGCGTTTCGCTGTATGGAGTTCTCCGACGATCTCGCAATCAAGTTCCTAATGGCTTGGGATGTCGCGAGAAGGGCGGGAATGGACATCGATGTCGCAGCAGATCATGTCTTAAACCAACTGCGTTTAGGGGAGCGGTAATGAAATTCGTACATTGGCAAGCCAAAACCGGCAACCGTACCGCAGTTGTCGCGAAAGAGGGGCGTAAATGGATGCAGATCGTCGTGTTCGATGGCGGGAAAGGTATTCGACTTCGCAAGGTGAAGCGAACAGAGAAGCGCAACATGAGGCCCGTGTTTCAGCCAGATGGCTCTGAGTACCCGCTTGGTAAGGCAATCGGACGGTACATGGAGTTGGCTCGCACCTATGGAATCACGAAAGGGGCGTACGACGCGTTGATTCACCCGACCACGCCATTCGCAAAGAAGTTGGGCGCGATACAACGTGAAAGGCTGTTGGCTTGAGGAATCCCTTAGATGAACACCCCTTTCCCAGAGGGAAAGGGGATGTTCTTCTTACCAACCAAAGTCGGCAAGCCAAAAGGGTCTGTCGGCTCAACCGGAGTTTGATCTATGAAGTGTATTCGTGATTTGAAAACAGGGAAGGTTGTTCGTATGAACGACAAGGCGGCTCACGTATTGGTAAGCCAGAGTAAGGCTCAGTATGTGGCAAAACACATTTGGCGTGAAGAAGGGAGAAAACGATGAACATCGAAGACATTAAGCAAGCGGTTGGGACGTTGACGGAAATTACGGGTGCTATGCAAGATCAAGATGTGCTTGTCTTGGCAGACCTTGACTGGTCGAAGTTGGGATCAGTTTTCGCAAGCGAGAAACTCGATATCACAAATGAAGTGCTTGAAACATTCTGTGAAAAATTTGGCGTCGATAACGACACTTCCTTGCAGATATTGCAGAAAGAAATCGACGACTTCGATGTTGAACTCCATGAAGCATGGGCTGAGTTGCAGGAGTTGCGAGAAAGCGCGGAAAACTTTGACTTGAGTGAGATTAATGCTACAGCGACTGAGATTGAGTCGTTGGCCGATCAGATTCAGCGTCAAATCGAAGGTATGTCATGAGTACGGGAGAGGACTACATTGACCTGAACAACTGGATTGCAGACGAGTTCGATAGAACTCGCAAGCGAATCAAGAATATCGAAGTGCAAATCGATCTCATGATTACGTGTCTTGAACAGTTGAAACTTGAATCACTTTCCACAATTAGGGAGGAAGGCGAATGAGAAAGCCAGTGCGACTTGAAGAAATTCAGGACAAATTCCACACGGCCTTGCAAGGCGACCTTGAGCACGGTGTTGCTTGGATGAATGAGGAGGCATCAAGGGAATTCGCTAAACGATACCCGTTTCTTCGCGAAACTCTCAACTGGTTGATGCAACAGGAGGATAAGGGGGAGCCTTGCGAACGCGAACTCTCCCATTGCGAAGGATGGTGGTGCATCAACGACCACACCGGATGTATTTGGAACGACGGAGACAACGAGTGCAGTCATGAGGGGGAGTCGATGTCCCCCTTGGGGGGCGATGATGAGTGAAGTTAACCATCTCAATAATCGGATCACCGCCGCGTTACATGACGACGCCAAATCACTTGATGACTTGTCGGAGGTAGACGAAGAATCATGGGAAAGAGAAGTACCTATCGTCAAGGGTATGAACCTTAGCGATTATCTGGTTGCGACTTCGTTTTACCTTTTCTTCCGAGCCGGATGCCCGGATGATTGGTGTATTCAACACATTAGTGTTGGCGAAGCCGTGATCTTCGGAGGCTACAACCGAGTCGCGTTTTATTACCGACTTAATACCGAGCCGTACTGGTACGCCCACTCCACGCACTGTAGCGAGAAGTTTCTCGATGTCATGGCACTGCAGTTTCCGTGGGTTGTGTTTCCTGCGCGGGAGGCGGACGAATGAGTAAGAAAAAGTACATTGTTCGGATCACTGCGCGCATTACTCATGACATTGAGGTTGAGGCGTACGATGAGGATGAGGCAGACACATCAGCGCATGAGGAGTTTAGTGTGCGCGAATCCCCACCGGGTGAGCGGTATGAAGAATTCACCGAGTCCATTACGGAGGTAAGCGATGAGTGACGACAAACTGTACAACCTCGTAATTGCCAGAAAGATCACACTTGTTACCACCATTCAGATCGAGGGCACGAGCGAGGAGTCAGCGGTGGCGAGGTTCCAACACCAACTTGAATCAGGTGAGTGCAGCGCGCTCGACGACATGAGTATGTGGGGTGAGTGCGTTCACTACCAAGTCTTTAAAGGCGACCCTCATGAGGATGAGTATGAGGTTATTGATGTGGAGGTGGACGAATGAGCAGATTCTACGGAACTGTGCAGGGGAGTCGAGGCCAAGCCACGAGATGCGGTAACAATGGCTCAGGTATTACGACTGAAGCGGCCGCGTGGGGTGGGTGTATCGAAGTTCAGGTGCATGAAGACCTTTTCGATCCGAAATGGGATCGCTTTGTAATACGTATGATGCCGTGGCAAAGCAATGGTGATGCGATTCTAATCGCCACCGGAACTATCGGGGATAGTGATTCGATCAGGATAGAGGACACTCTACTCAAGCGCGTGATCGAACGGGAAAAGAAGGAACACCCGCTCGTTATAGAAGAAACAACCGATGACTGGGACGAGTACGAAAAGACCGGCTAATAACCACCCATAACTACTACTAAGTAGTAGTAGTAGTTATGGGAGGTTAGTCCAAGGAGATTGATGGGGCAACCCATTGGTCTATTTTTTTGTCCAATCAGGGTGTTAAGTTGACACCCAAAGCAGTACCTTGTATGGTACTACCATTCACATATAACACTGGGGAGTGTTTATGAAATCAAGTAGGTTTGCTAAAGAAGTAAAAAATGTATGTGGTATTTCCCATTCTGCGAGTCGCCGACGAGAGTTACGTAAGATTATCGGCGAACTTGTTGAGTGGCGTTGTAGTGAAGTTGATGCGATTAAAGAGGCTATCGAGGCCATCTTTAAAGAAAGCCCGCTGTTGGGCCACAACAAAGATCAGATTCTCCTGAATCGAGCGTCGTTCCCGGCTTTACGGGATGTGTTGAGTAACAAGACGTGCAATGCGTTCTTGTCTGAGGTGTTCCGATACCAGAAATCTTATTCTCTGGAAGAGGCGGCCGACTTCGCAATCTATAACCTTAGTAACGCCATGTGTTACCCCACCGATCATGGCGTAACCAATTTCAGATCGAAAACCCAGTTCGAGATAGGTTGTCATAAAGAGTGGCCCATGAATACCGTAAACGATTTGTCTGATGCGTGCGATCCGTATATTGAATCGTCCGGTGATTCTGAACCATCTGGTGATGGTGAAGCCAAAGTAGCAGTGGCGTTGTCGACCGGCATTAATATTTGTGATGCGTATTTCTGGAATGAGAATGGCGCCATCCCGTTTAATGAGGTGGTTGAGATCGTAGCGGGCGCGTTGAAGTGGGATCATGTAAGCACGAAGGCTGTGTTCGCAACGATCATGAGTCGTGAAGAAAACGCCCCGACTGACTACGATGACATTACTCCAGATGACTTCACTATATCGGTAGTGAAGGGCATTCTCGTTGATGCGGGCAGTATCGAAGAGGACGAAGCCAAAGCGGAACCGATTGAGTTTGATCTGTCGGGGCCGCTGAAGTCGTCGTTGGATGGCTTACTTAGTGCGGCCACAAGCGGCTTAATTACCGATGCCGATCTGTTGGCAAAGTTGCTGAGTGAGGGGGCGCAAGCCAAAGAGAAAGCCAAAGAGTTGGAGGAGGCAGTCGCAAAAGCGGTGCGTCCTGCGGCCACTAAGGTGGTATCTAAAGAGGGGGAAGAGTTGCCTGACGGCGATGTGGTGTATCGCAAGGCGTACGATGTGTTGGGGATGCGAAAGCGTCCGTCACTGAACTTCGATGTGCCCTTCTTTGACTGGAAGACTCCGCACCCGATGGTTCCAGAGATCGATGACGACTACATCTTCCGTCCTGACCCCACGCTGAAGGCTCTTATGGGGCTTGTGAAGGGCGTTAATACCTATGCGGTGGGTCACACGGGGTCGGGTAAGACAACGCTGTTCACGCAGTTAGCGGCTCGTATGCAATGGCCTGTGATTCGAGTGAACTTTGACTCGGAAATTACACGGCTTGACCTGATTGGTCGTGATGTTCTGCGCTCCGATCCGGTGACTGGCGTGACTGTGAGCGAGTTCATTGAGGGGGTGTTACCTACTGCGATTGCGGGGCCATTCATCCTGTTGTGCGATGAGGTGGATAGGGTGAGGCCAGAGGTGAGTTACGTATTCCAGAGAGCGTTAGAGGATCAGGGGATCATGTTGAATGAGGATGGTGGCCGTCTCGTGAGTCCGCATGATTGGCATCGGATCGTGGCGACAGCCAATACGGTTGGGCAGGGTGATGAGTTTGGCTTGTATCAGGGTGCGAGGCATCAGAGTCAGGCATTTCTTGATCGGTTCACAAATTGGATTGAGATTGGGTATCTGAGCAAGACCGATGAAACCAAGTTGTTGAAGGCAAAGGCTCCCGGCATTGATGAGGATGCGGCCAAGACGATTATGGATTACGTCACCGAGCATCGGGCCGCGTTCGTGAACGCTGAGATTCTTCAGCCAATCAGTGCTCGTGCTATTGAGCAGTTGGGTGCGCAGTACATGAGTTACAAAACTCTAATGAGTGACGCAAACAAGGCGATGAAGTTGGCTTTCGATAGCGTGGTGTTAGTGCGAGGTAGTGCGACGGATCGTGCTGTCATGACCGGGTTGTTGGATCGTGTTCAGCGGGGTGAAGGATGAGTGACAAGCCAATAACGATACGGAGGAAAGCGAATGAAGTTTGATCAATTCAAAGACGAGGCCGAGGGTACGAGTCGGACGTTGGCAAGGAACTTTGGTGCGAGGGTGACGTTCGAGGGTGATGGGGCGTTTACGGATCGTAGACGAGTGAACCTTCCTATGTTGCCGGTAGGGTCTGAGTTGTCAGCGGAGCAGGTACGGATCACGAGAGGGTATATCGATCATGAGTCGGGTGGGCATCAGCGGTTCACTGATATTGATGCGATGGAGAAGATCGTGGAGTGGTCGAAGGAGAATGGTAAGCCCGCTGTGCCGAAGATTACTAACGCGATGGAAGATGTGCGGATTGAGCCATTGCATATCCGTTCGTATCCGGGAGCCAAGAAGAATCTGGAGGCTACGGTCGAGGCTGTGTGTCGGGTGTTCATCGATGATTACATCACTGAGGGTGGTGAGAATTATGACGCTGACATCCTGACGGATCGCAAGAGGACGTTGCCGTTGGCTATTACGTGGGCTGGTCGCAAGATGGAGGGGTACGAGAGTAAGGGCTTGGATGAGTGCATCGAGATGATTGATGACGACATCTATGCGGAGGCCCAAGGTTGGGCTAAGGAAGCCATTGCGTGTAGTGATACATGGAGCGTGTTCGAGTTGGCTAAGAAGGTTAGTTCTGAAGTGTATGAGGATGAGGAGGAGGAGGAAGGCGATGGCCGGAAGCCAAAGGGCGAGGGTGATGGGCCGGGTGATGGCGGGGATGGTGAAGGTGAGGGCGAGGGTGAAGGTGAAGGTGAGGGTGAGGGTGAAGAGGGTAAGCAAACGCGTCCCAATATAGGTGATATTCGTGAGGAGGAATCGCCCAAGGGTGGTGATGATCCTGTTGAAATCAATCTCGAAGCCATTGTGAAGAAGGAGTTTGATAAAGCGGCGCAGGGTGCGCCGGACTTAGGGTTCAGAAGTCTGACTGATGCGTGGGATGTAGTGATTACAAGGAAGGGCGGACTTCATCTCGATGGGACACCTTATCAAGCCTGTACGAAGCGAGCCAAATGGA